>Ga0307990_1000235_pt1 | contig 53208 bp, 49 predicted proteins | sample EllFjometagen129_FD_203168 | JGI IMG/M metagenome (GOLD analysis project Ga0307990, IMG submission 203168) | Marine microbial communities from Ellis Fjord, Antarctic Ocean - #129 | ecosystem: Environmental > Aquatic > Marine > Unclassified | place: Southern Ocean | collected 2014-10-08
ACTCTTGAAAGAACTGTTCTATGCAACTGTCTTTTTACTCTTGATTTTTTTATAAATCGTGAACCAACAACAATATCATAACCTTTTATGATTTCATTTACCATTTTTGGAAATGCTTTTAAATCGGTTGAAAGATCAATATCCATATATGAGTAAATATTTGCATTTATTTTCAACCAACTTGTTTTTATGGCATTTCCTCTTCCTTTCTTTTTTATAAATAAATATTCAATTTCTTTATTATCTTTACAAATCTTTTTTGCCACATTTTCTGTATTATCTACTGAGCCATTATTTGCAATTACAATCTTAAAGTTATCTTGAATATTACCTTGGCAGAATAAAAATATTTTTCTTATACTTTCATTAAGTATTTTCTCTTCATTAAAAACAGGTATTGTAATATTTATTTTCATTTTCAGATTTAATAAATTGTGTTCTATTTATAGTTTATTTTTCACTATGTAGTTTCCAATAGCCAAGTAGTTTAGATGCTATAAGGGCATTTAAGTTAGGTCATTTACAGATGAGCACGCTATTGGTTCTTTATGTATATTAAACTCATGTTTATAATGCTTGGGATTCCAGTTATTTTCTTATATCCATTAATTATTCTGTAAAAAGGGATTGTCTTCACTACTTAACAAATGATGTCTTCTTAATTTTAGTTAAAAAATGTTTTTTATTAAACTAATTTTTTTGTTCATTTTATAAGTTTGTATATCATAATTTTATGCCCTTTCCTATTATCTATTTTATAGATTAGTTTCAATTCTTCAGGAACATTTGATTCATTAAGTAAAAATAATAGGTTTGGTCTTAATCTTAAGATTACTTTTTCGTCTATTACAACATAATCAACATCATGGTAGTATGCATAATTAAATATTTTTGAATGATTTTCATAAGGGATCATTATATACCCCCCCTCTGCATAATAACTTATTTGTGGTCTTCTGCTCATTATTAAAAAATTATTATTTTTACTATTATTTTTTAACCAAAAACCGGCTTCTTTCAATTCTAAAGATTCTAAGGGGTCATAATTTTTTATTTCTGTTATAGTTGGTTTTATGAGAGTAAGTAATATAATAATTATGATAAGATAGTTTAAGAAAGAGTTATACCAGTTTGTTTTTTTAAAAGTAAAACTATTTAGCTTTTGAATTAGAAAATTTTGTGATTCCTTAATGCCTCTTGCAATCCATATAAATAAAATTGGAATTGCTGGCATAAAATACCTAGTATCAATTGCAAATAAGGGGTAAAACAAAAGGGGAACAATCAAAAAGGATAATAAAAACAATTCTTTTATTATTTTATCTTTCTCTAATTTAATAAACAAAAAGTTAATGATCAAGAAGAAAATCAGGATAGGAGACACCATTAATATAGGAATAACAATTTTGAATATATTATAAACATTTTGAAAGTAATCTTTCAGGACCCTTTTAAATCCATAATTTTTCATAGTCAAAAATAAACTTTTTTCTTTCTCAAGCTCGATTTTGTGGTTCAAATCATCTTCAGATAATTCTCCTAAAATTTTCTCAGTATAGTATGGATTGTATCTCTCCCTTCCTAATATAAAGGCCTCTTTAGTTTTATCGTTTAGCTTCCATTCACCTGTAATAGTATGAAGATGTAATGCATATGGTAAATAAATGATAAAAAAACCAATTAAAAAGAGAGATAAGAAAAAAAGTATTTTTTTAAACACAACTTTTTGATTATTAAATATATATACAAACCACACTAAAATGGGAAATATAAAAAAAATACCCTCGCTGTTTGTTAAAGTTATTAAACCAAGAGTAAAACCCCCCACCAAGGGTAATAACTTTTCTTTTTTTTTAAGAGTTATCCAAGTTAAGGTAATTGTAAGTAATACTAAAAAAGTATATGTTGAAGCAGATAAAATTATAGTAGAAAACTTAATTAAAAGGGGATGAAATATAACTAATAAGACAGAAATAAATGCCACATCTTTATTATAAAATTTCTTAGCTAAGTAATATGTTGGGAAAATTAAAAGAACATTAAAAAATATACTTACTAATCGCCCAGATAATTCTATATTCTTAAAAATTAAAGAGAAAGTAGCAATCATAAATGGAACAAAAGGAGGTATATGGCCCTTTCCTAACCATCCAAAAATATTTCCTTCTGCTAAATCTTTTCCTCTATTCATAAAATTAATAGAGTCTACACTTAAATAAACGCCTTCAAGACCTATTCCATTACTATGTTGTAAGAAGAAGAAACATATACCAAGTGATAAAAAAACTAAAACTAATAATTTAATTAATTCCTTTTTCTTTATTGTTTTGTTTTTAAACATTTTACTTAATATTTTATAAAAAGCCAGATTGTTAGTTAATATACCCTAAACTCTTCAGTTTTTCTTCTGTATATTTATTTATAAATGTTAGATTTTGACTTTTTACTTCTTTATTATTATATGAGTCAACATAATCAATATGGTTGTATGTTAGGTATTCTTCATTAATTGCTTCTATTAAAACTCTTCCATCCATATCTCTTCCAATTAGTAAATCAAATAAGTAAAGAATTGTTGGGGTAACATCAATTACATCTGCTGAAATCAGTTTGTTCTTCTTTATGTTTGGTCCCTTCATAATCAGTATTCCATTTACTTCATGTTCTGCAGACCAAGTATTTAGTTCAACAAAGTCTTTTAGATTATATATTTTATTATTTATTATTATGTCTTTATTATAAATTTTTTCTCCTTGACCCCATTTAAATCTAAAGTAGTCCTCAAGGACAATATCTGGAAATGACTCATTTTCTATAGTATTGAACAGTTTAGTACTACTTCCTTCAATATAATCCTGGTTTGTAAATCTTATTGACAACAACTTTTCAATGATATCTTTTTTCAAAATATCATATTCTTTTTGTTCAACTACTCCATACTTTTCCCTTTCTTTAAGATTAAGATTAACTCCATGTTTAGCAAACCCCCCTGCGTAATAGGCTTTGGTTTTTGACCAATCAATTTCATCTGAATTATTTTTAAATTCCAATAATCCAAGCTTATTTAAGATTTTATTATATTTCCATTTCCATAATACATGAGAATGATCACCAGAGACAATGTCCTGGTCGCGAAAGCCTCTCATACCATGGTCTGATACTATAATAAGAGTTATATCTTCATCATTTATATAGGGTCCAATAAATTTATCAATCTCCTTATAAAAATCAAAAATGACACTTCCATATCTTTCTTGTTTTTTCTTACTTACATTATAATATTCTGGTTCCATATATTTCCAGAAACGTTCTTGACCATTGTTAGTAAAATAAAAACCAACAGCATAGAGGTTAGGATTATATTTATCAACTAAATATTGTGATTCAAGAATAAGCCTACCTGTTCCTGTTTGCTCTCTTTCAAGCCAAAAATCATCATAACTGGAATAATATTTCTTATAGTTTTCTTCTGTTGCACTAATTTTTTTTATTTTTATATTTTCATTTAATTCTTCTCTCAGGTTGGTTGGATATGTTTGGTATGTTAAATTAGTATCTGCAAACCAACTCGGAATAACAAATCCTTTTTTTATTAATGGTGGCCAAGTCATTAACCAATTGTTTGTACCAACAGTTTTATTAAATTTGTTTAGTATTTGCCACAATGTTTGTGTGTTTATCATTAAGCTATTTGATTTTACCATTTTTGTTGAACCTGGAAAACTTGTAAAAAAATCAAACATCTGATGCTTATCTTGTTTCATACCCGTTGCAATTGATGTCCAACCAGGGGGTGAAAGAGGAGGCTCAGAAGAAAGATTCCCATAAGCACCATTTTGTATCATCTTTTTGAAGTTTGGGAGTTCGCCTCTTTCTACCATGGGTATTACAACATTCCATGTTGCACCATCCAAACAAATTAAGATTACATTTGGATTATTCCTCCTAATTTTTTCATTTTTTTTGATATTTAAAAGAAGAGGTATACTAATTATTAGCAAAAATAGCAAAATCAAAAAAATTGATATTTTTCTTTTATTTATTCTTTTCTTCTTAGTTTTTTTCATTTTCAATAGTGATATAGCAAATATGTGCTACTTTTTTTTTAATTGATTTGGGAAGCAACCTTTCTATTTTTGCCCATTTTTCCAATAAAAAAGAAAACAAATTATTTATATTCTCCCTTCTTTTCTTCTTTAATCCTGGAGGGAAAGGGGGCATATCAATATAACCTATATTTAAGATATGACTTTTATTAAAGTACTCTTTTAGTTTATCTAAACTCAAAGTTTTAAGTCTGCTTATAATTGAATGTAACTTATTATCTCTATTTGGAAGAAATAATGCGGCATAAATAGAAAGTTTTTGGATTGTTTTAGCATACTCGACCTTCTCCTTATTGAACAACCCCTGCATTACTTCAGAACATAGTATTAAATCAAACCTTTTGTCAAATTTAAGATCATTCAAATTATTTAATCTAATTATTCTTGGTCTTTTAAGCAAAAGGCCTTTTTTGATTAGATTATTAATTATTTTTTCAAATGATTTTATTTTTTCTTTTCTATCATCAACAATAGTTATATTAAAATTATTGATCTTCCCAAACAAGACAAAATCCATACTAAAACCATATTTTTCTGGCAAGCCATATATTAAAATATCTTTTATTTGTTTATTTTTAACAAATTCTTTCAACAATTTTAACTTAATTAGATACTCGTAAGCGGTTCCAATACCCTCTCCTTCAACTAAAGCAAGGGAATATAAGGTATTTATATTAAGCTTTTTCATTTTAAATAGGTTTTTAATTTAAAATTAAGGTGTTTATATCTTTCTTAAATTTAATTTATTTATAATGTAATCCTAAAAAATAAAATACATTTTTATATATATCTATTTTATATATTTAAAAATAGAATACTTTTTAAATTGTTTATAAATTTATTCATAATATAAGGATTAAAATAAAAATTTAAGAAAATGAGTATAATAAATAAAAAAGAATTTAAGATATTTTTAACATTCTTTATTATTTACTTATGCTTTGCAAGGTTTGGATCATGGACCGATGTATCTAAGCTTGATTTAACAAGAGCAATAGTTGATGAACACCGTTTTGAGATAGACTCTTACATAAATGATACAGAAAACATAGCTGGTGATTATGATATAGGCAGTAATACAGGTGACAGAGCTTATTATAATAACCATTACTATAGTGACAAGCCTCCGGGTTCATCTTTCTTAACTATCCCTGTTTACGTTGTTTTCAAGCTGTTTTTTGGAATGCCTGATACTGATTTAAAACTACATATCTTAGAATTTATGATAATAGCTTTCAGCTCTGTTTTGTTCTCAGCACTTTTGGTTGTCTTGATGTATAAAACTTCAGGATTTTTTGTAAAAAAAGAGAGGTATAGAATTTTGATTATAATTATTTTTGGATTAGGAACCATGATCTTTGCATTTGCAACAACCACTTACCACCATGCTATCGCTAACTTTTTTGCATTTATGTGTTTTTATTTAATTTTAAAAATGAAGCAAGAAAATAAATTTAGTAACAAAAATTTTTTCATTGCTGGTCTTTGTGGTGGATTCGCAATAACATGTGAATATTCAACTTCAATAGTAATCTTTGCTTGTATAATTATAATTTTGGTATTAAAAAAATGGAAACAACTTATTCCATTTTTGCTTGGCTTTTTAATAGCTATCAGTCTATTATTTATGTATAATTATTCTATCTTTAGCAATATTCTTGATGTAGGTTACAATCACCTAGATGAGAAGATTTTTTTTACTAATAAAAAGATTCTTCCAGTAATATTTATAAATGATTATGCACAAGGGTTTATACCCATTCATTTTATTAAAACTGAGTTTATGTCCCTTTTTTCATTAGCTAAGTTTAAAGTAATCTTAAGGTTACTATTTTACCCCTTCAGAGGGCTGTTTTTTTATTCACCTGTTTTATTATTATTTTTGGTTGGTTTGTTATATATGCACAAGAAGTATAAATTAGAAACAAATTTAATTATTTTTATATTTACTTTATTCTTAATTTATAATTCACAAATGTATGAGTGGGGAGGAGCCAGTTCTTTTGGACCAAGGTTTTTATATCCTATTATCCCGTTTTTAATATTATCATTAACTTTTTGTTTTAAAAAAATTAAGCTAAAGTTTATTTTGTTATTGGCCATTATTTCAATAATCATAAATTTGATAGGTATGCAGGTTTTAACATGTGAACATCATGCTGATGACTTGCCTATAAGGCAATTACCAGAATATAACTTTAAACTTGCAACATGGCAGCCAATATCAAACTCATTATTTACCTATTACATGCCTCTTTTTTTAAGATATGGTCCCCGTAGCATACTAATAGAAGAGATACTTGGGTTTAGACTGTTTCCTTTCCTGAATGTTTTTGTTCTGATTGTCATAACTATGTTTATATGGAGAAATGAAATATTCTTCAAAAAGGAAGAATTTAGGAAATTATAGGCTATGGTGTAAACTTACTAAACAATATTATGTTGTAAGTGATAACACTATAACTTAAGCTAAATCTTTATTTGCTTAAGGATATAATCTGGAACAAGGATTATATCTTTTCCTTCTTCCTTGTAGTAGGCTATTGCTTGTTTCATCTCATAATCTAATTTCTCTATATAAGAGAAATTATAGGGATTGAACACTTCCCATGCTTCACTTATGGGATATTTTATAAAAACAATTTCTTTTTGCTGATTTTCTAAATAAAACCTTTCACTTGTGTAATTTATGTAATCAGACATATAATCCCAGATTATTTTATTTTGGTAAAAAAATGATGGAGGATAATCATTATATTGAATATCACCTTCTGTTGTGTAAAAAAATGCATGAACAACTATTATATCAACACCATTCTCGTAAAGCCATTCAGAAGTTTTTAAAACTTCATTATAGCTTAAATCCCATCCATAGCCTGCAAAAGTTTCTGTTAGTGAGTAAGGCTTTCCATAAATAAACTCTGCAGATGAAACAAGTATGGGTGTTATCTTACCTTCATCAAATTTGTTTATATCATCCGTACCAGGTATATCAAAATATTTAATTGGTGTGAAAAAATCTCCTTGAAAAAGAACTATCTGAGATAAATCTTCTTCAATAAGAACATGTCCTGAAAAAAGAATATTATGCTCTCTTGTCCAGTTTCTTATGATTTCAAAGTAATTCTTAGAATAAATTGTGTTTCTTACCTCAAAATAATCTTTTCTTATTTTTCTTGATATATTGCTGTTGCCTTCTTCCCAAATAAAATAAATATAATCAGTTATATTATATCCTTTTATTTCATAAAAATCATTTTCAAAATCATCTGTCCATGGTATCGAGCCAATGTCATATTCTTCGTAAACATTTGAATAGAATCCTGGCTCATCTGTAAAGAATCCAACTATTGTGTCTTGAAAATAATCGCTAAATCTTTTATAATATTCTTCATGAGTTAATTTTATGAAAGTTTTTGTTGTTTCGCTGTCAAGCAAATCAACATAATAATTTTGTTTGTACTCTGTTCTAAAGTGGCCAAAATCTTGATAAAAAACATATATTGAATTATTGAGGTATAAATCTTCAAAAAAACAACTGTTTTCAATGCAATAATCATTTTTCACATTTTTTTTGCTGTCTTTTTCATAAATGATTACTGAAACAATTTTTTTCACATTGAATTTTTCATTTGTTTTTAAACTAAAGTAGCTTTTATTAACTTTTTCCATTTTGAGGTTCTTTGCAATAAGATGAGGCTTTTTTTCTAAAACCTTCCCTCCAGCTGTACCGCTGGGCCAGTCAAACTCATCATATATCCAAACTTTCATATTATTTTTCTTAAGTTCTTCAAGCGCAAAACCAACCAGTTCAAACCATTCTTCAGAAAGGTATTCTTGTTCAAGCCCTGATCTTGCATGTATCATCAATTCATTTATACCTACATCTTTAATAAGCTTAATTTGATTTTTTATTTCTTTTTTTGTCATGTTGCCATTCCAGAACCAGAAGGGTATTATAGAAGAAGGAGTATAATTCAATGAATCAATAAAAGTTTTGCTTTCCATTGATTCGTCTTTAAAGTTTATTTCTTTGTTTATTAAGTAATCATTATAACTTTTTCTATTGCTCCGGACGTTATATATTGAAACAAAAAGCAAGACGAATAGAATTACCAAAATAATATTCCATATCTTTATAACTCTCATTTTAATATGCCAGGATTAGGATTTGAACCTAAATGCCATTTTAGATGCCCTTTTCTAGATGAGTGCATTAAACAATATTCCGCCAACTCAACAAATAAAAAATTTATTCTGTTATTTAAATAAGTTTTGTAAAGAATAATTTATCTGATTAAGGCAATTTTTTATTAGTATAACCTATTCTAAAATATTCTTAATAAAGTTTCAAAATAAAAGAGATATTTATTCACATTATAGTTTAACTTATCATTTTTTGGTCATAATAAAACTTAATCTTGTATCCTTCATTAGGGAAGCTTAGTATATATTGAGTTATCTTGTATCTAATCTCTTGATCCGTTCAAAAATGTAGGTTAAATGTTTTTGAATTGTGCTTATCTTCCACCTATATGGACTTATTGAGTTATAAACTTTTCAGAGATCTTCAACGATATGGAAATAATCATATTCTTTACACCTTAGTAAGATGTACTAAAGAGGGGGTAACCAATTTGTTTGAATTATACAAAATTAATTTTAGTTAAATAAAAAGATAATTATTTTGTACTCTCAGCTATAGCCCAGATATAATGTTTTTCCTTTTTTATGTAAAAATCATAAACTCCAAGAAACCTTGAGTATGCCTCGAGGATTATTGCTCCTATAGTCCAAAACATAAACAATGGTCTCGGCTTTAAAACCTTAAAAAGTTTTTTAATAACCAATGGCCATTTCATTGTAATTGTATTATAATTTTTACAGTTCTTTAGTTCAAGATGGCCTGCATATATCCTCCTCCTCTGCTTTATGAAATCCCTTACATTCGCAGGGCCTTTATTGTAAACAATTGCATTCTCAGCATAACAGCTATCAAAACCTTTGTTTTTTATGCTCATTGCAATGTATTCCTCATCAGCTGCTGTACACTGGATTTCACTTATTTTATTCCTAAAGGCAATCATTTCCCCAAACTTAATGTGTTCCAATGATATTTCGTGATGAACTTCCCATAAAAGATGAGCAGCAAAACCCATAAAGCTGCTTTTCTTATTTAATGGTACTGGATGGGATGCGCAAATTCCTATTCTTTCATCCAAAAGAGGCCTGCAAAGCTTTTCTATGCAATCATCTTTTGGAAGAGTATCAGCACTTTCTAAAACAAGTATTTTTGAACTTGCTATTTTAATAAAGCTGTTTATTGCTAGTGCCTTGCCTCTTCTTTTATTCCTAGTTATGAGTTTGATTATCTTGTTTTTCTTTGCAGACTTTTTTACAATTTCATTTGTCTTATCTATAATTCCATCTGAAACAACAATAATTTCTTTAATCCTAACTTTTTTAAGTTTTTGGTTTAAAAGAACTTTCAATAATCTACCAATATTTTTTTCCTCATTAAAAGTCATTATCCCAATTGAAACATTCATGGATGATTAAAAATGTTATATATTTAAATAGTTTATTAAATTAAAAATTTGAATTTTTATCAATAAAGTTTGTTATGATTATTACAGGAATTTTCATTTTAATCTTAGTGAACTTAAAATATTTGTATAATAAGGATTGCTATGTGTGCAAAAACAATGTTCTTTTTTGATTTTTTCTCTTATTTTATTTGCTTTTTTTCCAAAAAATATTTTTTTGAAATCATAATTTTCCTCGCGTAAATCACCCATAATATCAGTTCTTGTACAACATTGCCATATCTTCCCATTAGGAGAAATTTGAATTGAGGTAATACCTGCAAAACATGGGATTATTTCTTTATTTCTTAATATGGTTTTTTTAACAAAAATGTAATATTTTCTTCTAAAAAAATTCTTAAATTTTAGGATTGAGTTTTTTGAATTATTTATATCTTTGATGTACTTATCCAGAATTTTAATAGATATATCCTTGTTTGGTACAAATTTTTCTTTTATATTAAGCAATTCCTTATTCTTTTCTGCAATTTCGATACCATAATGATCTGGTTTAAGCTTATTCATGATAAACTCTTTTATTTTATCAATATGCTCAGTATTGTATTTTGAAATTATAGTATATGTACCAATAATTAAATTAAGATATTTTTTCTGCAATCTTTTTAATTCTTTAAATGTTTTAATAGCTCTTTTGAATGCACCTTTAACTCCCCTTATGTTATCATGCACCTTATTTACCCCATCTATTGATATGTTTAGGATTACTTTAACTTTTTTTCCCTTAGTTTTAGCTAATATCTTTTTGATTTGTTCAACTACTAATTTTGGTAAAGTTCCACTTATAGGAAAATTAATTATTTTTGGCTTATTATATTTCAGTATGTACCCAACAATCTCTGAAAGATCTTTTCTTAAAAACTGATTGCCGCCTGTTATAGTAATCCAAAAGGGAGCATTCCCAATATTTCTTATGATTTTTTTCCATTCTTCTTTTGTCAAATCATCTTTTGATTTTTGTTTCCAAATGTTACATGTTTTACATTTAGAATCACATTTAGAGGTAATTGAATAAGTATAACTAATAGGTAGAATAAATGTTTTATTTAATCTTCTTGATATATTAAAAATTAATAATTTGAATGGCAATAAAAGTGTTTTCATATTTACAGTCTCCTTAAAATTGTTTAAATAACCTCAACAAGATAGTATATACATTGAAAAAATCATGTTTACTTAAATAGTTTATTAAAGTAGAATCTAAATTTCAAAAGGGGATAGAGGAAACTCAATTAAAGAAGTAACTAGAAACACAATGACAGAATATCAAGATAAAATTTATTTAATGAAACCCCTAGGAAACCCCCCTTCACTTATTACATGCCCTTGTTTTTCAGGTATGGCCCACGCAGTATCCTAATAGAAGAAATTCTTGGTTTTAGAATGTTTCCTTTCCTTAATATATTTGTTTTAATGATTATTGTCTCATTCATTTGGAGAAAAGAACTAAAAGAATCAATAAGAAAAACTAAAAATAATTTTAAGATAAACAATGCTGGCAAAAAATAAAAAGTATACTACTCAAGAATAGAAAAACATATATAGTAGTATTATTTTAAAATACTTAATGAAATCACTTACAGAAAGGGTTTTAGAATTTAATGAAAAGTGTTCTCCTAAACTAAAGAATGCTATTTTTGATGCAAAGATTAAGCTTGCTTATCTGCAGGAGTCTATCAAGGAAATTATTCCTAAAGCAAATAAAGAAAATATTGGCAAATTAGCAGGTATATCATTTGCTAGTGTCACAGCAGCTATATTTTACTCTGTTGATGGATTTACCTCAGAGACAACCAATGTTTCAGAGGAAATTGATGTAAAAGATTATATTAAAAATAAATTTTCTTCCCCCAGGGTTAATATATATCTTAAATCTCTTGAGAACCTTGATTTATCTGAGATAGAATTTATTGATAATTTACAAAATTTGTCATCAAAAAATAAACAAGAATTTTATGCAAAAGAAGTTTATAATAGTGGAGTAACACAAGAACTCCTAGAAAAACTGAAAGAGGAGTTTATGAACTATCCGCAGAGAAGCTTTGTTCAAAGATTAAAATTAGGAAGAATTGATTTATCAAATAATGATGATTATGTTAATACTGCTTTAGGTCTGATGGGAAAATATCCTGACTGGTTTTATTCTTATATGGGCACCCATTCAAATGGGAAATATAAAGCTGATGCTTTATTAAATCTTATTCAAATTGCCCATGAGATAGAACCTGAGACTGGTATGGATGCTAACATACTTTTGAATAAATATTATAAGCTTATAGCTATTGCATCAAAAAAAATGCCTGTATTCTATAATAATGCCTGTAGATTTGGATATAATGAATTGGAAAAACAAGGAGAAGGTCCTTTGTTTGATTTTAAGCTTGATAAGAATGAATATAATTTAGTTAAAAACCATATTCTTGATTTAGTAAAAAATCATGAAGCTAAGATTCTTAGTTTGAATCTTGCAGAAGAACTTAAAAAATCAAGTTCTCTTGTGTTACCTTATGAATTATCTCATAATTAATCAAATATCCACAACTAATAATAAATTTAAAATAAATTTCTTAATATTATCTAAATAACAATTTAACTAAATAACCTAACTAAAAGTAATCTGACCTTTCTTGATAAACCAAAAAAGTATCAACTCAAGAATAGAAAAGTATTAATACATAAAAAAATAAAAAATAAAGATTATATATAACTCTTATAAAAAAAAACCAAAAGATTTATATATTAATATACATATTTGGGTATTAGGATTAAAGTAAAGAGGTAATTAAATGGCAGAAGATATACCAAAGGCAACAATCGCAGTTTTGCTTGTTCTTACAATTCTTGTTTCAGTAATAGGCACATGGACAGTGCTGGAATCTATTAGTATAAAAGAAAATACTACCCCTATTAAAAAAATAGTTAGAGCATCAGAGGGAAACGTTAAATTTACTATAGAAGAAAAACCAGAACTATTAGAAAATAATACTAAGTTTGAAATAAAATAAAGAGGGCAAAAATGGATGAAATATCAAACAAAACCTTAGCAATTTTACTTATAGGGGCAATAATTATTTCATTAGGTGGAACATTAATAAGCTTAAATAGGCTTGCTGGGATAAAAGTACCCCTAATAACAGGATTTTATGGTAGTGATGAAGAAGCGATTGTACAGCTTGATATAGAAGGAACTGTGCAGGTTAATTTTACAACAGATACTATTGACTGGGGAAGTGGATATGTTAATAGTACTGTGGATTATTGCGTGTTAAACAGTTATGATGCAGCCATAGGTGACAACTGCACAAGTTTTGATCCACAAACAGCTGGTCTTATATTGGAAAATATTGGATCATTTAATGTAACACTTAACATAAGCATGAGTAAAGATGCAGCTGCTTTTATTGGAGGAAGTGGTCCTGTGTGTAAATGGAATGTAAGTAATTCTGAAACTAACTCCATCGCTACTAATGCCTGGATGGTAACACCAGGTGATTGGCAAACCTGCTCAACAACACATATAGCAGTATGTAACAACACAGATAATGGTTTTCTTTATGGTAATTCAAATGATGAATTACACTTTGATGTACTTGTTAGTATACCCCACCCATCAACAGGAGTGGATCCGGGAGCCAAAACAAATGTGATGACTGCAACAGCCACTATGGTTTAAAAATATATTTTTTTCTTTTTTATATAATATTTTATAATGATTAATATGGTTAAAACAATTAAAATAATAATATTAGTTATTTTTGTATTAGTTTTTACTCTTACTTTTGTTAATCCAATATATGCAGTAGGGATACATGTCCCTAACAATAATGAAATAGATTTTGAGCCAGGGCTTGAAAAAACAATTAATTTTGCAATTACCCCATCAAAAATGGATGTCAAGCTTTCTGTTTCAGGATATTTAGCAGAATACGTAACTTTAAGCAAGACTTTTATCAGTTCTGATAGCAGTGACAAAACATTTAAGGTTATAATCAAACTGCCAGAAATGATTGAAAAGTCAGGGCACCATAAGGTTTGGATTACAGCAGAAGAAGTGATTAATGAATCAAAAATAGGTGGCACTGTTGGAACATCATGCAATGCTAGAGCTTATATACGGGTACATGTTCTTAATCCAGGAAAATATGTTGAAATGAGCCTTAGTGCTCCAGATGTTAATATCAATGAACCAGTTAATTTTGCTGTTAATGTAAAAAGTTTTGGAGAGGAAGATATAAACAGCATAAAGGCAGCAATAGAGGTTTATAACCCAAATAATAAAAAACTTACAACTGTTTATACAGAGGAAAAATCATTAAAATCTAATACAAAGGAAATCCTGCATGCACAGCTTAATACCAGGGGGTACCAAGCAGGCACATATCAGGCTATTGCAACCTTGAATTATGATGGTGAAACAAAAGAAGATAAAAAAAGTTTTAGGATAGGAGAGCTTAATATTAAGATAATAAATTATACAAGAGAGTTTGAGAAAGATAAAATAAATAAGTTTGATATTGAAATAGAGAGTGAGTGGGGCAACAGTATAAAGAATATTTATGGAGAAATAAAAATAAACAATAGTGTTATCAGAACACCTAACATAAACTTGGACCATTGGGAGAAGAAGATAATAACAGCCTATTGGGATACTAACAATGTTGAAACAGGATTTTATTATGCGGAGATGACTATTTATTATGAAGATAAGACAACAGTAGAAATAGGTAAGGTTAATGTTGTTGATAAAAAAGAAGTATTAGTTGAAAGACCAGGAATAATAATAACAAGTCTTAGCACAACAACAATATTAATATTAATTATTATCTTGCTTGTTATTATAGATATTATCTGGATTACAAAAAAAAGAAGTAATGAAAGAGAACAAAAGAAAAGAAGGAAGTGACTACAGTGAAAAAAAATCATATTTTTATCTTGTTGCTTGTTACTGCACTAATAAGTATAACAGCTACAATTCTTTTTTATTCATTTTATAAAATAGCAGATGTAAAAGAAATTAATATGACCCTCATAGTTGGAGATCATGCTGGTCTTGATGTAAATACTGAAAAATTAGCCTTTGGCATGGTTATGCCTGCAGGAAACTCATGCACAAGATATATTGTTTTATCAAATAAAAAAGATTATCTATTAAATGTTCATATTAATTTTTACGGCAGCCTTGCCGAATGGATTTCTGTATCAGAAAATCATTTTGTTCTCAAACCAGACGAAGAAAAAAAACTGTCATTCTCAGCCACTGTCCCAAGAAGTACAGCCTATGGCAATTATACTGGCACAGCAAAGTTTGTTTTCAAGAGAATATAGTAAGGGTTTATTATTAATTTACGCTTTTGTTCATCATTAATGAAAATATTGATTTCTTTTAATTAGTTGATAATCAACAACAAAAGGTTTATATATGAGTTATGTTGATAATAAACATAGATGTTTTCAGAAATCAGGAAAGAAATAAAGCAATTAAAGGAAATCTGCAAGGAAAAAGAGGTCATTGATATAGTCCTATTGGAGCGTAGTGGAAAAGAAAAAACAAGCAGGATTGATTTGGCAATAATTTTTAAGGATAATTACACTAAAAATATTCTTCTTAGGGTAAAGGAAATTTGTAATAAAAAACAAATAAAAGTAAATATAAAACCTTTATTAGCTGATAACATATTTAAAAATTCTTTTTATCTAAAGGTGGTTCAAGAAGGATTCAGCATAAAGGAAAATAAGCTTATTAGTGAAACACTTAATATAGAAACCCTTATCCTGGTAACATATGACCTAAAAACACTTAATCATTCTAAAAAAACACTTTTTGGTTATGCATTAAAAGGAAGGAAAAATCAAAAAGGCTTCCTGGATTCATTAAATGGGAATACTGTTGGAAGAAATAATGTTTTGATTCCAATAAATAGATTAGGTGAATTAAAAGAATTTATGCAAACATGGCAGGTTAAATATTATACTCAAAGATTTATGAGAACAAATGAAAGGAAATAAGAGGAGAGGAAAGGAAAGGGAATACGGCTGGAGAGAAATAAAGAGCAGAAAGCATATATCAAATAATATAGTTGCAATACTTATTATTTTATTCATGCTAATATCTATATGGTTTAATTGGACTATTTATAAAAATGCAGAAGCCCCTGTTAAATTGCCCAAAATAATTGGCAAGGCTTTGAGTACAGCAATAATCAATTTTTGCTTAGGAAGAGAACCGCCAATAGTGGCTATTATTTATCCAAATGGTGAAGAAATTATAAATGGAACAATAGATGTGAATGCAAGTGCAAGCAGAAGGAATAAAGATGAGATTATTAATACATCTTTTTATTATGCCGGTTTTTCAAAATTTATTGGAATTGACACAGATGATACTGATGTATATTACAATCATAGCTGGGATACTCTTACTGAAAGTGATGCAAACTGTATTTGTAAAATATTTGCTAAGGCATATAGCAATGAGAGCATATGTGATGAAATATTTGGCAGTGATGGTTCTAATTCCTATTTCTCAATAAACAATATTGATGTTGAGCCAAGATGGGATAATTTCAAGAACAGCTTAACAACTAATTTCTCAGAATTTGCAGATCCATCAACCTTGGGAGATTGGACAGCAATAGAAAATGCAATTATTGGCATTCCAGACAAAGGATTAATAAATTTCTCTAACCAGATAATAAATTTTGATGATGCAGACCTTGATTCATACATTAATATATCATACAATTATTTAAGCCTTAATGCGTCTCTTAGTGCACTGCCATGCCTAAGCAGATCAGCAATTTTAACATTATACCTAAATTTTATAAATCCAAAAATATTGGCAGATGGAGAGGATTGCTCAAGTCCAAATCGCAGTCTTTCAAATTGCACAATAATAAGCTATTCTAATGGGAACCTAATATTTAATGTAACAAATTTTTTATATTCATATTCTGCTGCTGAAAATGCAACCTTAATGTTAGAGATATGGGACCAGACAGATAATCTTACAAAATATATAAATGATGATATAACATTTTTTGCTAATTTTAGTGATAATATTTATAGCAATCCTATTAATGGGACATCCATATATTGCAACATCAGATTTAATTTAACAGGCAATTATAATGAGCCAGTTTATATGAATTTTAATCATAGCTCTTTGTTATATGAATATACTAAATCATTTAGTTTACCAGGAACTTTTGGTTATCTTGTTTTCTGCAATGATTCTTATCATAATTGTTATAATTTTAGAACCATAAACAAAACAGACAATTTCACAATAACTAATAGGGCTCCTGTGTTAATTTCACTTATGCCTAATGAGACATGGAATGAAGATACAATAATTACTGGCCGTGACCTGGATGATTATTTTATGGACCCAGATGGAGAAGCATTGACATATACAAGTACAGTAGTTCCAAATATTAATGTTTCAATAGATAATATAACACATGTTATTACTTATATTCCTGATGCAAACTTCTATGGCAACAGGACAATAAAGTTTTATGCTTATGATCCACATGATGCAGTTGCAGAAAGCAATATAATTTATCTTTTTGTGATAGATGTTCCGGAAGCAGTCTCTATGCCTGATAGTAGCGGTGGAGGGGGCGGAGGATCAGGTATCATCTGCACGGAATTGTGGGAATGCACTGAATGGGGCAAATGCCTTCCATCTGGGATACAAATAAGAACATGCAAAGATCTTGCAGATTGCGGAACAGAGTTTAGGAAACCATTTGCAAGCAGGGCATGTAAATATATTGGAACATGTTCTGATTTAATAAAGAACTGCCATCATGGCTTATGTGAAGAAGGTGTAGATTGCGGTGGGCCTTGTCCTGCATGCCCAACTTGCTTTGATGGAATACAAAACCAGGGTGAAACAGGAATTGACTGTGGTGGCCCTTGTAAGCCATGCCCAACATGCTTTGATGGCATACAAAACCAAGGTGAAGAATATATTGATTGTGGAGGACCTTGCCCTGCGTGCCCAAGCTGTTTTGATGGAATAAAAAATTGTCATGGTGGCTTATGTGAAGAAAAAACTGATTGTGGGGGTCCATGCCCTACCTGCAAGGAAATAGAAATACCTGCTGTTGTTAAAAGAGCTATATGGCCAACCATACTATTAATAATATTGCTTATTTTAGCAATAACATTTGTTATAATTAAATATCATAGATATTATCAGCCTTTTATTGCAAAAATATTAATGAAATTTATACCTTTTATTGTTTTGTTTAAGAAAAAGAAAAAAGAGGTACCAGAGGAATTAAAAGAAAAGGAATCAATATTATTAAGGTTGGACAAACTTGAAAAGAGCATTGATAAAAAAGCTATAGATGAACTTTCAAAAGAATTTGTCAGAATAGTCAGGGATTTCCTAAGTAATTTGCTAAAGATAGAATATGAATTTACCTATGAAGAGTTTTGCAAAGAGATAGAAAAACATAAAATTTCAACCCCATTAAGAATAATGCTGATAACTTTCTTCAAAAAAATATCTGAAATAAGCTACAAGGGTTATAAGATAGAAAAGCCAGAATTAAGAGAGATGATTAAAGAAGCAAGGATTATAATCAAGCTTGGTTCAGAGGAATATTTAGAAGGCAAAACAGAAAAAGAAGGGCTAAATAAAACTAAACTAAAGAAAAAACAGAATATTAAGAAAAAATCTAAGTTAATGCTGGAAATATACAAGGATTTAATTAAAGCAAAAAAATCAATAAGAAAATCAGATATTGATTCTGCAAAGCTTGCTTACATAAGGATAAAAGAACTTTATGAAGAGCTGCCTGTTAAGGATAAAAAATATATATATAAAAAAATTGTCTGGTTATACAATAAGATAAAAGAAAGGGCATTGGATAAAGTTAAAGTAAATTAAATAAAAAAATGATAAAACCAAAAAAAAAAATAAATAAGAAACAGTTGAAGTCAATAGTTATCATGTTTTTAGTACTTAGTGTTATATACTCTATTAACCTAATAAATCAAGAAGGAGTTGAAATTTTTATGCAAGATTTCAGCAAAGACATAATGCCCATTTTTAATTTTATCAAAAATCCCAGAATAACAGGTTTTGCTACAGTTTATGGGAGTAGCCCACCATCTTTTAATCCGAGCCCCCCTGATTATAATTTAACAGAAGACCAGCTTTTTGAGATTCAGTTAAATGCAAGCGACCTAGACAATGATACTATTACATTTACAGATAATTCTGATGCACCTGAAGTTAATTGGATTGTGTTTGACATGAATGGCACTGGCTTTATTTCTTTTACACCAACAAATGATGATGTTGGTAATCATACAATAGGCATTAGTATTGAAGATGGAACTAATGACCCTGTAACAGAAAATGTTATTTTCAGTGTTGAAAATGTTAATGATCCCCCACAAATATTGAATTACACCCCAACAAATCTGGCTCCAGAAACAACAGAAAATAATACCCTTGGCTTTTCATTTGAATATAATGCAACTGACCCTGATATTCCTTATGGAGATTATCTGACAATAAGATGGATTATTGATGGAGTTGTTGATTCAACAATAGTTAATGAAAGTGGCGGCTCCTGGAGCTTTACAACAGGATTTTGCGAGCCCAGTTATAGAAATATAACTCTTGAAGTAAGTGACACAGAAAATGAAACAGACAGTATAACATGGAATCTAAGTATAATTAATGTCAACAGAGAGCCAATCTGGAATGGAACAATAAGCAATATCTCCTGGGAAGAAGACACTAACCTAATAAATAACATCAGCCTGGATGATTATTCTTATGATCCTGACTATAGTGAGTGTGGTGACAATCCTGACTTTTCATCAACAGGCAACACAAATATAACAATAAACATAGGCTCAGTAACACCCCATTATGTAAGCTTTTATCCGGACTCAAACTGGTTTGGTACAGAAGAAATATTTTTCATAATAGATGATGATTATGCAACAGCAAACAGCAATAATTTGACATTGAATGTAACTAATGTTCAGGACCCGCCAGAAATAGAACCAATACCAGACCAGCAGGCATATTGTTATGCTGTTTTTAGCTATCAGGTGGCTGCATCTGATCCGGATAATGATACTCTGACCTATTATGATAATACAACTTTGTTTGATCTTAATCCCTCAACAGGGCTTATTAACTTTACTCCAATAAGCGATAATATTGGCAACTATTCAATAAATATAATAGTGGGTGATGGAACATATAATTCATCTACTTTAATGAACCTTTCAATTTTTAATAATACTGCTCCAGTTATTGATTCAATAGCTAACCAGACAGGTGGGGAAAATGCCTTATTTGAATTAACAGTGACTGGTTCTGATACTGATGGTGATAGCCTTACATTCTCAAGCAATTACAGTAAGATGTCTACCTCTGCTCAAATTAATGAAACAGCTGCAAAATTCAGCTTTACTCCAAGAGATGTAGACACAGGTAATCACACAATTCTTGTTACAGTAACTGATGTAAAAGGAGCCATGGACTCAACAACCTTTGTGCTTGAGGTGTTAGATATCAATAATGCTCCTGTGCTTGATCCAATAGGGAACAGGACAGCAAAAATAAACAAAACCTTTAGTTTAGATGTCAATGCAACAGACATAGACTCTAAGGATATATTAATTTTTAGTGACAATACAACTTTGTTTGATATTAATTCCTCAACAGGGCTTATTAACTTTACTCCAAACATAAGCCAAGAGGGAAATTACTCTGTTAATATTTCTGTATCAGATAATGCTGTTTTTTCAAAATCAGATTATGAGATTGTGATATTTACAATTACTCAAAACAGGGATCCAATAATTGATACAATAGGAAACCAGACTGCAATGGAAGATATTAATTTTAACCTAACAATAAATGCATCTGATCCTGACGGAGATACCTTAACATTCAGTGATAACACAACTTTGTTTGATATTAATCTCTCAACAGGGCTTATTAAATTTACTCCAAACATAAGCCAAGTAGGGCTTTATAGCATAAAAATTAATGTTGATGACGGGGATAATGGAACATCGTCAGCAACATTCTGGTTAAATATTAATGCAGTAAATGATCCCCCTTATTTTGATCCTTCTCTTAAGAATCAAACAGCAACAGAAGGTACATTATTTTATTATGATATTAATGCAAGTGATGAGGAAAATGATATATTAACATTCAGTGATAACAGCAGTTTATTTGATATTGATAATACAACAGGAATTATCTCCTTTATTCCCACAAATGATGATGTTGGAAACCACTCAATAAATATTTCAGTAAGTGATAATAGCGGTGTAACAAGCTCTGTTATAATCCTTACAGTACTAAACCTCAATAGTCCACCTAATATAACATCTTATTCTCCAGTTAACTTAACACCAAATACAGCAGAGAATTTATCATTGCAGTTTAGTGTTACAGCAACAGATGATGACTTTGTTTACGGAGATGTTTTAACATATACATGGTATATAAATTCTGTTAACCAGTCATCAAACCAATCATGGCTTTATGAGCCGAATTTTACAGCAGCCGGGCAGCACAATATAACAATAATAGTTTCTGATAACTCCAATGAAACAGACAGTATAACCTGGAATGTAAGTGTTAACAACACAAACAGGCTGCCGAGCTTTGGAATAGTAACACAAACAACTGAAACTGATTTCAGCTCTGGGACAAATAGTAATACAAATATAACATCCCAATCTGGAGATATAATCCTTAATAAGCAGAATTCAACTGATTATTATTCACAAGGCATATTTATATCATCAGCAATAAATCTTCGGGCAAGTGGTAACATGAACATAACCTACATTAATTTTAGCACAACAATGCCTGCAGGAGCTAACATAACACTGCAGACAAGAACCTCAGCAACAGAATCTGGCTTAACTAATGCAAGCTGGAGTTCTGCTTATGTTAATAATTCATTAATTGAATCAGAGGATTATCAATATATACAATATATGGCAAATCTTTCCACAACAAATACTATTGTAACACCAACATTGCATGATGTAAGTGTAAATTATATTATATCTGATTTCACAGGAAATGAAAATATAATGTATATTAACTTGATAGACCTTGATGATTACTTTTATGATGATGATACAGATGATACAATAACCTATAATGTAAGCGGGAATTCAAATATTGATATTTCAATAGGAAGTGATACACACAAAGTTACACTCATACCTAAAAGTGATTGGCATGGCTCAGAAACAGTTTATTTCACAATGAATGATAATTATAACACCACAAGAAGCAATGATATAATTTTAACATTTGTAGAATATGAAGGCATAACACCAGGCCCAACAATTATTGTCAGTGGAGGAGGATCATCAACAATATTCAAAACAAAAAAAGTGGAAGTAGAAAAGCCATATTCATTTAATCTTATAACCCCTTTAACAATGACTATGTATGAAAATGACACTGTTATTGCCCCAATAACACTAAACAATTATGGAGATACAACATTGAACGAAATAAGTTTAACATCTTCTGTCAACAGCAGCCTTATTAAATTAAAATTTACCAATGATTATTTTGAAACAATAGAAAAAAAGACATCTGTTAAAACAAACCTTATTATAGAATCTTATACTGCATTGGGCTCATATGAGGTTGTTGTGTTTGCAGATGTAAAAGACCCCGAGTTTAATGATTCTGCTAAATTTTTTATGAGCTCAATAGAGCTTGGCCAATGGAGCCAGAAAGAATTTGAAACCAAAATAGCATTTACAAGAGATTTGCTTGAGGAAAACCCTGAATGCCTTGAACTGAATGAGCAGCTTGTAGATGCACAAAAATTAATAGCAAAATCAGATTATAAAAGAGCACAATTATTAATTCAATCGGTTGTGGATACTTGTAGATATTTAATAACTGCCAAAGAACCAATAATAGAAGGACCAACTCATGAGGAAATTCAGAAAAAACAAACAATACTTATTGCAGCAGGCATAGGAATATTATTTATCATATTGTTAATTCTTTATTTAGTTTCACACAACAAGCCGCAGAAAAAACATAAAAAAAAGTATTAATTTTTGTTATCGGGAACAATTTCCTTGTATAAGAAAAGAACATCATCATAAATTTCTTTTTTATTTTCAATATTTAGGTGATTATACTTTTCTTTAATCTTTACGTACAACTTCCTGCTACTTTGAATGTTATTATTATCAAGTAGGTCAAATGCTTTAATAAGCATATTATGTATTTGCTCTAGCCTGTTTTTTTCAATATTTATTTTAAATTTAGGGGGTATATATTGTATCAGGGCTAACAAAACATTTTGTTTTTTTCTCCTCGTTTCTTTGGGTGTTAATATTTTTTTGGATTTAAAAAACCTTAATATTTTACAAAGTTTTGTTTTTTTAACTTCTTCTTCATTAAATGTCAGTTTCTCAAATAATTTTAAAAAATCACCCAATAGTTTCTTAAGTTCCTGCTCAGACAGGGTTTCATCACTATATTCAACAACAGATAACTTTTTTAAGAAAAAAAGAATTTTTTCTTTCAAATTTTTGTCTATTCTTTTTTTCTCCAATTCTTTGCTTAATTCTTCAAATGTAAATTCATACTTAATTTTGAATAATTCAGCAAAAAAAAGCCTCACAAGATGAAAGAATTGTATAAAATTGTCATCCTTATTTTTTTTAGAAAAATGTTTTTTGAATGATTGTATTCTTTTAAAAGTGTTATTTTTCACTACGTCAATTCTATCAGGCTTTTTCCTTTTCCTTTTAAAAGGCGTTAAATTCATCTTAATTTTAAATTATTAAATATTCCTATATAAATCTATCGTGTGATGTTTCACTCTTCTTGAGTAGGATAAGAAAATATAAATATTAGGAATTACTTAATCAATATATGGATGAAAAAAAAAATTCTGAAAAGATAATTAAAGATCAAAAGATTATTAATGAGATAAAAAAAGAAGTATCAAATATAATTGTTGGTCAGGAAAAAGTAGTTAATGGTTTCTTAAGAGCACTATTAGCAAATGGCAATGTGCTTGTAGAAGGTGTTCCCGGGCTTGCTAAAACACTTATTGTAAGGGCATTATCTGCTGTTATGGGGTGTGGTTTCAGCAGAATCCAGTTTACGCCAGATCTTTTGCCAACTGACATAATTGGAATAACTGCTTATGAGCGTGAAAGGGGGTTTTATGTCCTTAAAGGACCAATATTCAGCAATTTCATTCTTGCTGATGAAATAAACAGAGCACCTCCAAAAGTGCAATCTGCTTTATTAGAATGCATGCAAGAAAAACAGGCAACAATTGGAAAAGAAACATTTAGTATGCCAATGCCTTTTTTTGTTCTTGCAACTCAAAATCCATTAGAACAAGTAGGTGTTTATCCCCTTCCAGAAGCACAAATTGACAGATTTTTGTTCAAGATTGAAATAGGATACCCTTCTATTAATGAAGAGCAGATTATCCTTAATAAAAATATAACAACAAAAAAGTTTGAAAATTTTACCTTAAAACCTATTATGTCCACTGAAAAAATATTAGAATTGCAGGACGATGTAAAAAAGGTTTATCTTGATAAAAAGATTGAGAAATATATTATTCAGATAATTGATGCAACACGAAATCCAAATAATTATAAGGTTAAACTTGGAAATTATATAAATTATGGCGCCTCTCCAAGGGCATCTATTGGATTGTTTATTGCATCAAAAGCAGAGGCATTAATGAATGGCAAGACTTTTGTAACACCCCAGGATGTAAAAGAGGTTGCATATGATATTCTGAGGCATAGGCTTATCTTAAACTATGAGGCACAATCAGAAAATATTAAGGTTGAAGATGTGATTTCAGAAATTCTGGCAAGAGTTCCTGTTCCATAAATCCTGCTTAAAAATGGAAGAATTAAAGCTTAATTTAAAGCCCCTTATTAAAAAATTAGAAATATCAACTAAAAGAGGATTTATAGATATCTTAACTGGCTCTTATAAAAGCACATTTAGAGGTAAAGGCCTGGATTTTGAGGGTTATCGAAGTTATATTTCTGGTGATGATGCTAACACGATTGACTGGAAAGCAACCTTAAGGTCACAGGATTTGCTGGTTAAAGTGCTTACTGAGGAAAGAAATGTTAATATTATTTTTTTAGTTGATGTCAGCTCAAGCATGTCTTTTGCATCTATTGATAAGCTGAAAAATGAGTATGCAGCAGAGCTTGTTGCTTCACTAAGCTTTGCAGCTATACAGGCTGGTGATGCTGTGGGTTTGGTTATGTTTAATAATAAAATAGTCAAATTTCTGCCTCCTGCCATGGGCAATAAGCAGTATTTTATGATAATAAAAGCATTGTCTAACCCAAAACTCTATGATGGAAAATTTGATTTTGCAAAAGTAATAATTGACTTAATGAATTCTTTCAAAAGGGGAGCAATAGTTGTGGTAGTATCTGATTTTATAGGCCTTGGTGAGGATTGGGAAAAATACTTAAATGCTGCATCTGAAAGATTTGAGATGATTGGAATAATGGTCAGGGATCCAAGAGATTATGAAATGTCTGAAGATATTGGCCAGATAGTTATTTCAGACCCTTATTCTGATAAAGAGGTATTAATAGACACAGCAACAGTAAAGGAAGATTATGAGGCTGCTGTTAAAGAACAAATAAAATATGTAAAACATACATTTATAAAATCAAGAGCAAATTTTTTAGAATTAAGAACAGATAAGCCATTCCTGAATTATATAATAAATTTCTTTTTGATGAGGAATAAAATAATAAGATGATAATAATAAATTTTACTAATCCTTATTACTTATTGCTTTTAGTAAGCATACCCCTACTTATAATAACCCACTTCTTTGTTTTAGGCTACCTCAAGAGAAGGGCAGTAAAGTTTGCTAATTTTGAGGCAATCAAAAGAGTGACAGGAACAAAGTTTGAGCTTAAAAATGCAAGAGGAATATCAAAAAATTTGTTTTTGTTAATTGTAAGAATGTTTGTATTATTATTTCTTATATTTTCCATATCCGGGCCTGTCCTTTGGTACAGCGGCCAGGGCAGCGAGTTTGATTTTGTTATTACAATAGATGCCTCAAGTTCTATGCTGGCAGATGATTTCGAGCCATACAGGCTTGATGCTGCAAGAAAGGCATCTTCATTGTTTGTTGAAAGCTTAAAGGCGAGAACAAATATTGGTGTTGTTTCTTTTGCAGGAACAAGTTTTGTTGAACAGGATTTAACAAATAACATGGAAGAGACAGAAGATGTTATTACTGGCATAAGAATTAAAAGGGTTGGAGGAACTGATATAGGGGGAGCAATAATAACCTCTACAAATATTTTGTTAAACCAGAAAAATTCAAGGGTTATTATCCTTCTGACAGACGGGCAGAGCACTGTTGGAACACCTGTTGATACAGCTATTGAATATGCAAACAAAAATTATGTAACAATTAACACTATAGGCCTTGGCACAGAAGAAGGAGGGACATTCATAAAAGGTGATTTACTCTCAAAACTTGATGAGCCCACTCTTATTGACATAGCCCAAAAAACAGATGGTAAGTATTATAGGGCTGAGAATGAGAAAAGTTTAGCTAATGCATTTGAAGAAATATCTTCAAGTTCACAGAAAAAAATACCTGTAAATCTTTCAATGGGCTTCATGATGACCGCACTGGCATTATTGTTTATTGAGTGGGGTATGATAAACACAAAGTATAGAACATTACCCTAATTTTCGTGATTTCTTTAATTATCCTGAAAATATGCTTATTTTTTTTGAAAAAGCCATATAAAGAATTATTTCTAACTTTATTGCATAATCTTTTTGACAAAGAAGGTTAAAAAAAATAGGGGGTTAAAAAATGGAATTTAGCGAGAAAAGACTAGAACAGATAAAGAACATGCCCATAGTAGAGAGTAAGGTTTTGAAGAGCAAGGATGGAAAGTTTGTTATGCACAAGACAGTCATAACAGACATAAAGCCTGTAAAATATTATGATGCTGTTCTTGAAAAAACTCCGGAAGAAGGAGCAGAAGAGTAGGTTTTTTACTAAAAATCTGATAAGCTCTTTTGTTTCTTTTTTTTATTAATATTTTTCCATGAAACCCACTCTTTCCTGAAAATTCTTTGGTAGTTATTATAGTTTTTTTCCAGAAAACCTATTGTAATAGGGTCAGAAGGGTAACCAGAACCAATTGGCTCTTTTATTTTCTTTTGTATTTTTTTTATTTCATTATCCCTTGTTACTTTTGCGATTATTGAGGCTGCTGATACAACAGCATATTTAAAGTCTGCTTTATGTTCTACAACAAGCTCTGTTTTTATATTTTTTAAATGTTCTTTTAAAAAATTTTTATATGCTGGAATGTTGTTGCTTGGGCAGTCAACTATTGCTTTTTCTGGTTTTAAGAAGTTTATAATTTCTGCAGACTTAATAGCCTCTAACCAGTTAAGGTTAAGACTTTCTGATTTAAGGGCAGCATCTATCTCTTTTGGAGGAATTATTATTATCTTATAATTTTTTGTTGTATTGATTATTTTATTAAACATACCTTCCCTTTGAGTTGGGCTTAACAGCTTGGAATCCTTTACCCCTAGCTCCTTTAATTTACTAATGTCTTTTTCACTTATAGAAACTCCTGCCATTACCATTGGGCCAATAACCGGGCCCCTGCCTGCTTCATCAATTCCAAGTATGATTGCCATTAAGAAAAAGAACAATAGTCTTTATTTAAATGTTTTGTGAATAATAAAAAATAAGAAATAAAAAATTTAAGCTTTAATCATTTTAAGTGCAGGCTTCATATCTTTCCATGCAAGCTCAAATAATTGTTCTAGAGCTAAAGAAAAGAGCGGTGTATTTACCCAGATTCCAACATCATAGGTTGGGTGCACATCCTTGTCATCCAGAACCATAAAAATTAATTCTTTGGAATCAATAACTATAAACCTTGCATTCAATTTATCAAGATGCCTAACTTCTGCAATTCCCTTTAAGTCAGCAATAGTTGATTTGCATTCATTCGTTATTGGTGCTGCAATCCTTATTGTAACCCCCTTCTTTTTGGCTTTTTCAAGGGTTCCCTTAAGAGACTCTATCTTTCTTATCAAACCAGCAGTTGTTGTCACAATGGTAATTGTATTTTCAGCACTCTTCAATGTAAAGTCAATGTGGTTATAGAGATTGTGCCTTCCCCTTAATGAGCCAGATAAATCACTTGGCTCAACTAGTTCAACACCTTGTGTGAAAAGTGTTTTTAATTCACCCAATACTTCTGTTTTCTTAAGATCTTCTAATCTCTTAACTTTTGTTTCTGCATCTAACCTCATATTTTTCTTTACTCTTTCAACAACCTCTTCAGGTGGAACTGCCATGTATTTTATTGGCTTCCCAAATTTCATAACAACAAAGCCTTTTTTCTCTAATGATTCAAGAACATCATAACTTCTTGATCTTGGAACATTTGCTATATCACTTAACTCACCAGCTGTTGAAACCCCTCTTGATAAGAGAGCCGTCCATATTTTTACCTCATAAAGGTTTAGAGAAAAATACAGTTTTAGTCTGCTTAAAAATTCTTCTTTTACTATCATTATCTTTCACCCTCCCTCTTTTTTTATTTTTAATATAAATGAATTAAGGTTACTACTATTAATATGTTATGTTTTTTTAACATTTAACAGTCACTAACTTTTATATGTAACCACACAGTTAAAAAACCTAAGAAATAATATATATTGCTATTATTTAAATGTTATCTTTTTCTGTACTTTTTTCCAAATGAAAAGCTTTAAATAAATAAAAGAAAGTTTATCTGATTATGAACGTTTTAGACAATATAATAAAAAAAGCCAGAAAAAACCCTAAGAATATTGTTTTTCCAGAAGCATTAGATGAGAGGATTTTAAAGGCTTCTGAAATTATCTTAAAAAAAGGAATTGCAAGGGTTATTCTTTTAGGCAATCCAAAAGAAGTGATTGAGAAGGCAGATAAACTAAAGCTTAATCTTAATGGCATTAAAATAATTAATCACTTAAAATCAGAAAAATTTGAAAGTTATGCAAAAAAGCTTTTTGAGTTAAGGAAGAATAAAGGAATTAGTTTGAATGATGCTGAAAAAATGCTGAAAAATGAGCTCTACTTTGGTGCTATGATGCTGAACTGCAATGATGCTGATGGCTTAATAGGGGGGGCATCTCATTCAACATCAGAAGCAGTAAGGGTAGCTTTTCAGATAATAAAAACAAAAAAGAATGTTAAAAAAGTGTCTGGTGCTATGATTATGATAAAAAATGACAAATTGCTGCTATTTGCTGATTGCGCAATTATTCCAAACCCAAGCTCAGAAGATCTTGCTGAAATCTCAAGGCTTTCAATCAAAACATTTGAAAATCTTTTTAATAAAAAAGCAAGAGTAGGAATGCTTTCATATTCAACAATTGGCTCTGGAAAGGGAGAAGATGTGGATAGGGTAAGAAAAGCAGTAAATATTGCCAAAAAATCCGGATTAAATGTTGTTGGTGAAATTCAGCCAGATGCTGCCCTCATAGAAGATGTTTGTGAAATAAAATGTCCTAGTATTAACTGCCGGAAAAAAATTAATGTGCTTGTGTTTCCGAGCCTTAATTCTGGCAATATTTCATACAAGCTTGTTGAAAGATTAGGGAATGTAAGGGCAATTGGCCCAATACTTCAGGGCCTTAAAAAACCAATGAATGACCTATCAAGAGGATGCTCTGTTCAGGATATTGTTGACCTTGCTGCAATAACTGTCGTACAGGCCCAAAAAAGGGATTAACATGAAAATTTTGGTATTAAATTCTGGCTCAAGCTCTCTGAAGTTTCAGCTTTTTGAGGTTAAAGAAAAAGAACATGTCTTGATTAAAGGAATTGTTGATGGCATTAGATTAGATAATTCATTTATCAAATATGAAATAGAATGTAACAGTAAGAAAATAAAGAAAAAAATTAAAAACCATAGGATAGCATTAAAGAATGTTCTTGACATAATTCTGGCTAATAATATCATAAGTTCTCTTGGTGAAATAACGGCCATTGGCCACAGGGCAGTTCATGGCGGTGAGGAGTTTAAAAAAACTGTTTTGATTAATGATAAAGTTATGAAAAAGATTGAAGAATTAAGTGAGCTTGCCCCTTTGCATAATCCTGCAAACCTTACTGGAATGAAAGTTTGCAAAGAATTCCTGCCAAATGTAAAACAGGTTGCTGTTTTTGATACTTGTTTTCATAGTAATATGCCTGAAAAAGCATTTGTTTATGGGGTTCCTTATAAGTATTATAAAGAACATGGTATAAGGCGCTATGGATTCCATGGAACTTCACATCATTATGTTTCAGAAAAAGCAGCTGAAATCTTAAAAAAAGATTACAAGAAATTAAAAATAATAACCTGCCACTTGGGAAACGGCTCAAGCATTGCTGCAGTTATGAATGGAAAAAGTGTTGATACATCAATGGGTTTTACTCCTCTTGAAGGTATTGTTATGGGAACTCGCTGTGGTGATATTGACCCTGCTATAATCCTGTTTTTAATGAAAAAAGAAAAACTTTCTGTTAAAGAAATGGATAGTATATTAAACAAAAAATCAGGGTTATTGGGAATATCTGGAATAAGCCCTGATGTCAGGGTTTTATGGGATAATGAGAAAAAAGGAAACAAAAGAGCACATCTTACTCTTGATGTTCTTGCTTACAGAATTACAAAATATATTGGATCTTATATTTCTGTTTTAAATGGTGTTGATGCAATTGTTTTTACAGCAGGCATTGGAGAGAATGCATATTATTTAAGGGAAAAAATACTTAAGAATTTTGAATACATTGGCCTTAAGATTGACAAAAAAAGAAACAAAAACAATGAGTTAATAATCTCAGCAGATAATTCTAAGATAAAGGCCTTAGTAATCCCAACAAACGAAGAACTCCAAATAGCCAGAGAAACCTTTGAGTTAGTTAAATAAATTAATAATTTAACTTGTATCTTAGAATTGCTGCTATTCCGCCAAGGCCGTCGAGCTTCTTGCCGCCGTCGTGGTCTGAGCCAATTATATTCACATTGCCTTTCATGCTCTCTGTGTTTTTCATCATCTGGTCTATTTTTTCATAAGTTTTATTTAATCTTGTCTTTTGTATGAGGCCGTCTGTAACCAATAGTTTTTCAACAGCTCCTGCATTAACAGCTTTTTCTGTTTCTTTCAGGCCATAAACAGCTAAATTGTTTTTTGAGATTTCCTCTAATAAAGATTCAACTAGCTTTAGCTCTTTTGCAATCCTCTGCTGGCTCAGGACATTTTTTACCTCGGGCCTTTTCAAGACCTCATTAATTGCCTCTTTTCCAGAGCAGGAGCATGTTGCTAAAGTAATTTTGTTCTTAACTTCTTTATCTTTTATGTTTTTCATTAAATCTTCTTTCCAGAATGAAGGACTTGCCAGTATTATGTTTTCAATCTTGTATCTTTTAACATAATCATAAAGCTTGTTTACAACCTCTGCATAAAAGTTTCCTGTTTTTGTTTTTACATCGGCTTTTTTCTCAACATCCCCTTTAATCTCAGATAACAGACTAAAGCCCTGTCTTTTTAAAAGCCCAAAGCATACATCATCCCTGTCAAGAACACAGATTAGTATTTTTTTGGTTTCAACTGAGGCCTGTTTTATTTTCTCAATCTGGAAGCTTAGCCATTGCTTTTTTATTAGTGTAATTATAGAACCCTGCTCAAGGTTAAATGTGTGGTATGAGCCTTTTTGTATATCTTCTGGACCTTGGGTTATAGTTCCTGAAACCCTCAAGACAGAAGAATATTCATGAAATTCTATACTTTCAACTTTTATTTCAATGAAAATAGTTTTCTTGATAATAGTGGATTTTCTTTGGTCATTATCCCCTATTTTTATTTTTCTTATAGTCTTGCCTTTAACAAAATCATCTGGCTCTATTATATGGCTTAAACACCAGAGGTCATCCATATTCTCTATTTTGAGTTTTGCTTCCCCTTTCTTCAAATTAAAGTGTATTTGTTTCATACCTTTAAAATAGGAAAACTTATATATATTAAGTTATCTATTTGATGTAGGTGATCATACATGAATTTAACTATAAAAAGTAAAAAAGCTGATAATACCATTACTAGCGCTGGAGGTGCAATGGGACTTGTTTCCCTTATGGTTGGATTTATCATATTATATATTATATTTCTTCCGCCAGATGAAAGGGCAAAATTATTAGGAGAAAATGAAACTGTTGTAGAAGCTGAAGAAAATGCTAGTGTAGAAGATGAAGAAAACATTTTAATGCTTGAGTACCCTGGAAGAATTGATTATCTAAAAGAAAAAGAATATGAGCACGATATTTCCTGGTTTCATTTATATAAAACAATAGATGCACAGGAATTAGATACTATCAATCCGTTTGTTATAAGGCATGGGTTATTTGATGAGGTAAAAAAAGAAATTCCTTTAAAGATATCAGATTTGAAAAATACAGAAAGTATTTTATTATCATTTACAGCAAAAAAGTATGATGGATTACTAACTATAAAATTAAATGATGTTAATATATTTGAGAGTGAAATAACAACATCAAATCCAAAACCAATCAAACTTAAAAAAGATTATCTTGAAGAAAATAATATATTGGAGTTTAGTGTTTCTGGAACAGGGATTAAGTTTTGGTCAACAAATATTTACAGCTTGGATGATATCAAAATAGTTGGCGATGTTGCCGATATAAGCAGGCAGGAAAGCAAGAATATATTCTTTATAAGCGAGAATGAAAAACTAAATTTAGAGAGAGCAAAACTCAGGTTTTTGCCTGAGTGCGAACAAGGGGATGTTGGAAAACTTAATATATTAATTAATTATCAAGAAGTCTTTTCTGGAGTGCCTGACTGCAAAACAATCAATATGTATACTTTCTCACCATCAGTTTTACATAAAGGTGATAATAATATTGTTTTTAAGACAGACAAGGGCTCTTACCTTATTGAACAAATAAAGATAACAACTGACCTTAAAGAGCTAAGTTATTCAACATATTATTTTCCGATTAATGAAACAACAATTGAAAAGATTGAAGGGGATGAATATGATGCTGTGTTTTCTATTGAATTTATAGATGACAAAAAAGACAAGGAAATGAACATCAACATAAACAACAGGATGATTTATGTTGATACAGATGAAGTAGATTATTACAAAAATATAGATGACTATGTAAAAGAAGGCAACAATTTCATAAAGATAGAGCCATTATCAATGCTTGATATTGTTGAGTTAAAAGTAGAGCTTGAAGAATGATTTTTTTGTTTTTCTAAAAAAGAGGAGTTATGCCAGGAGAAAGAGATGCAATATCGGATATTGTAAAGGGATGGTCAGGTGCGGCTGGAGCAAAGCTTGGTTCTATAAATTGCTTTTTTATTTTATGCCTACTTTTTCATATGTGGGATGTTTTAACAGACTTTAGAGAACTTAGCGCAAGGATAGTTGTTTATATATTACTCTTAATCATTGGATGGCTTACAATATTCAAAAAAGAGCAGGGTGTTATGGATATTGCTGACCTCAAGATGCCAATAATACTTTCAACACTTGCTTTTTTTATACCATATTTAGGAAATGTAATACCTTTTTTTGCAAGGTCCCAGACATTTCATACAATGATTATTTTTCTGCCTGTCTGGGTAATATATGTTGGTTTTGCAATGCAGGAAACAAAGTTTATTGTCTTCTTTAGATGGGTGCTTATTTTCTTTTGGCTGATATTATTTCTTCCCTCAATATTTATTGGTATTTCAACTGACTTTCATATAAGGGATATTGAATCAACAGTCAATGTACAACAGACAATAGTTGATGCAACAAGGGATTGGGGAAGTAATTTCAAAAGATTCTGGAAAAATGTTCTAGATATCCCAGCAAGAATTGGAAAAGAATTCCAACATATGATAATGTATGCAACAGGAGACTATTACACAGGTAAGGTTGATGAATATGAAAAAGAGCCAATAGGGGTTTATCTTGAAGACTTAGAATCAACAGACCCAGTGTTTTTCCAAGGCGAGAATATAACTGTTTGGGGAACTCTTAAAGCAAAAACTCTTGATGATAAAATAAATATAAAGGTTTCATGTTATGCAAAAGAAGGAAGCAAAGAAGTTATGGGAAATGTTATGCCTACTGAATTCAATATATATGATGAGGAAATTGAGGATATTAGCTGTGTATTCAGTGACCTTAAGCCAGGAAAGAAGGATGTTGTATTTAATGCTGAATTCAATTTTGAGACAATGGCTTACTTAAAGCTTTATTTCATAAACAGAGAGACCTTAAGGGGTTTCAAAAGAGATAATATTGATGTTTTTGATTTTTATGATATAGATCATATAAATCCAGTTGCAATATATACTAATGGACCTATAAGAATGGGAATGGGAATAAAAAAAGAGCTTCCAATTGGAGTAGATACTGATGAAGAAAATATTCCATTTTCTTTAGGAATAACCCTCCAGAATGATTGGGGTGGAATAATAAAGGATGTAACTGAGTTAAATGTTTATTTGCATGATAGCATGGGATTAATAAGGTGTGACCATGAATTCGAAAATATGGGGCATGTAGATGAGGAACAGGCAAGTTATAATGTTTATAGTTTAGTTGTTCCTAACAGAAGAACACAAAATATATCTGATTATGAAACTATTACATGTAGTGTAAATGTCCTTGATCCTGAAAGTTTGCTTGGTGGCGAGGGTATAATAACAAGATATTTCAGAGTCTCAACAAAATACATTTATGAGCTTGAAAAATCAACTTCTGTTGAGGTAGAGGAAACAGAAGGGTATGAAGCAGCTCCGGATGTTGATGAGTTAAAAGAAGTAAAAGAGAGTGAAGAAATAAAGAAAGAATGTGACAGTATAGAAAATTGTGATGATTACAACAATGAAAAGAAATACTATGATTTATATGATTTTAGCACCAGGACATGGTGTGAGGCAGACCCATGCGGCCTAAAAAACTGCTATTGGAATGAAACCAAGATGAAATGTATGGAAAAAGAAGAAGAGGAACTAGAAGAAGGGGAAGGAATGGAAAAACCTGTTACTAAAATTACTGCGACAAAAGAACAAATAGATAACTACCTCAAAGAAAAAGCTGGTCCAAAGCTTAAGGACGCTGGTGACATTTTTTATGAATATGGAAATTATTATGGGATTGACCCTGCTTTTGCTATTGCGGTATCTAAACAAGAAACATCTTTATCAAAAGATACTTGTGCAAGTATCTCGCAAGATTGTAATAACTTTTTTTGTATGACTCATGATGCAGCTAAAATTACTGATTTATCTACTGGAACTTGTGGAACGTGGGCTAGTTTTAGCAGTGTTGATGATGGAATCAGAGCTTTTTATATATATATTAAAGAAGGATATCTTGAAAGAGAGAAAATAGGAGAAAAGCCTCAAACAACTCCTGCAGAAATAACTTGTGCGTCTGGTTCGGGATTTACAACGCATTGTTATTGTGGTACTACTCTTGAAGAACATGATGATTGGGCAACAAAGATTGCAAATTTCAGAGAAGAAGTATCATCATAATATCAATAATTATTTAAATAAATATTTTGAATATGATAAAATATTTGCCAATTAAAAAATAAAGATGAAACAAAACAAAAATACTGGAATTATTTTATTAGTTATAATAACATTAGTTTTCTTTTTATCTGGGTGCATAGGGCCATTTAATCTTCAAAATCCAGCTAACCAAGATGAGTTTCGTAAGGGGAATGATGGCATATTAATAAATTTTTTAGATAATGCCCCTCCAAGCGAAACATATGAAGATTATCCATTCAGTATAGGCCTTATGTTAAAGAATGCTGGAGCATATGATACAAACGGTGGAATTATTTCTTTTACAGTTGAAGAGGATTACATAGACCTGTTAGACAATAATGATATTAGGTTTAATCTAAAGGGAAAATCCCTTGCTCTTCCAATAGGGGATCAGAAAACTGAGGTAATAAGAGCAAAAGCAAAAAAAATAAGCGGGCAAAGTGAAATGCATACATCTAAAATATTAACAAGTATATGCTACCCCTATCAGACAAAAAAAAGTGTTGATGTATGCATAGACACAGACATATATAATATAAAGAATATTCAAAAAGTATGTAATGTAAAGGACATAACATTAACCACTCAGGGAGCACCAGTTGCAATAACAAAGATAGAAAGTGAAATGCTTTCATCAGAAGACGAGAATATTGTAAAACCCTCCTTTGAAATATATGTAAAAAATGTCGGGGATGGAATAGCTTTTGCTAAAGAGAAAGTCAATGATGCATGCTCTTCTGCACCATTAAAATATGAGGAATTAAATGCAGTTGAAATAAAAGTTATGATGTCTGGTGAAGAACTTCAGTGCAGGGAAAAAATATTAAAGTTAAAGGAAAATAAAGACAGTGTGAGATGTGTTTTTGAAAAAGGTATATCTACAGAAAAGTTTGTTTATACAACCCCTCTTACAATTGAATTAAACTATGGTTATTCTACCTCAATATCAAAAGACATATTAATAAAAAAAGAGTAGTCAATAGAAAGTTTTAAATACAAATCAGAGGATTATATAACAAAATGAGAAAGATTATATTAATAACCTTCATATTTCTTTTATTTCTTAGTTTTGGATGTACTCCAAAAACAGAGGACAGTGTTGATTACAGAAAAGGAACTCAGGGAATTGTTATGAATTTTATGGAAGATATGCCTCCAGCAAAGATGTATGATAACATGCCAATTGATCTTGTTGTGGAAATAAGAAACAAAGGGGCTTATCCCCAGCCAAATCCTATTACAGGTTGGGCAATTAATGTAATTAACCCAAATGCAAAAGGAATAGGCACACTCTATCTTAGTGGTTTTGATGACAAAATTGTAACAGGCATGCCAAAACAAATGAAAATTCCAGAACTTGAAGGAAAAACTTCCTATAACCTAGAAGGGGGTTTTGATACAGTTTTATTTCATGGGAATATAGTAGATCTTAGTAGCAGGAAGATCGATACTAATTATAATGCAGAATTCCTTGTAATATCATGTTATAATTATGAAACAATAGCATATCAAACAGTTTGCATTGATCCGGATCCTTATTCAATAAAGCAAAAGACAAAGGTTTGTACTGTTCCCCCAAGTTATTCATTATCTGGCGGTCAGGGAGCTCCTGTTGCTGTTACAAAAATAGAGGAGACTACTCTTGCAAACAAAATACAATTTATAATATATATAAAAAACGTTGGCAGTGGTAAGGTTATTGATAAGAACAGGCTTAATATTGACTGCCCATATTCATTAAGCAGTGAAAATCTTGATAAGGTTTATGTAAGTGGACGTGTATCTGGATACAGCCTTAGCTGTAAGCCAAGAAATCCAATCACTTTAACAAAAGGGGAGAGAATTGTTGTATGCACTATCCCAAAACCAACAATGAGCAGATCAGCATACACTACTCCGCTTCAGATTAAATTAGAGTATGGTTATTCATCATCGATACAAAGGAGTGTTGAAATATTAAACACACCCTGATTAACAGAAAAATTTATATAATCAAATAATGTATTAAAAACTGGAGGCTTAAAAAATGAAAAATTATGTTAATGTAATATTAATATGTGCACTATTGGTTTTTGCATTTGGATGCAATCAGGAAACTCCAATTTCTAAGGAAAGCCCATTTATTGGCGGAACAACAGGGCTTTTAATAAGCTATAACCAAGATGAACCTCCTGCAGAGGTTTATGATGGGGGAGATTTCCCTTTTGATGTTGTTGTTAAGCTAAAGAATGAGGGTGAATATTCAGTAAATAAGGATAAGGTTGAGATAAGACTAAGTGGAATTGATCCAAGGGAATTTGGATTATCTGATTCTGATTTTGTTAAGCATCCTGATGAAGATTTACAAGGGACTTACCAAGATTCTGAAGGAAATAAGATAGAAGGAACACCAAATTATGTTATATTCTCTGAATTAAATCACAATGAAAAATTAATTGGAAATACCCCCTATACAATAAGAGCAGATGTCTGTTATAATTATGCAACAAATGCTAGGTCAATGCTTTGCATAAAAAATAACCAGGTTGATAAAGAGGGAGATATTTGCAAGATTAATGAGAACAAAATTGTTTTTAACTCAGGCGGCCCAGTACAGGTTATAAGCTTTAATGAAATCCCAGGGGGCAAAAACAAGTTTAAATTCCAGTTTAAGATAGAACCAAAGGGAAATGGAGGAGTTTATAAGAAAGACTCAAACTGTGAACAGGCTAGGGTAAATGAAAATAAGGTTTTTGTTAGTATTGATACTGGAATGGATGGCTTAAGCTGCACAGGACTTGATGGGACTACAAGTGGCTATGTTACATTATATGGCGGAGAACGCATGATAATCTGCACTCAAGATACAGAAACAAACACTGATTTTGAGAGACCTGTTAACATAAAGTTAGAGTATGATTATAAAGAAGGCATATCGACACAGGTTCTAGTAAAGCATTCAATTTAATTTTCTTTTTTTATTCCTGCTAATGTAATCTGGCTTAACAATGCCTCAAGCTGTAAGAATTCATCAGAGCCCTCTACCATCCTGAACTCTATCTCACCGCATTTATCTATTAAGAACATCTTTTTTCTTGGTTCAATATTGATGTTTAATATCTCTTTTTGAATTTGTTTTATTATGTCTATTCCAGATAATCCATACTCAAGCATAATATCCAATAATTTGTTCCTTGCATCCTTAAATTTATTTTTTAAGGCAAGATTTAATACTTCGCCTACTTCTTTTGGCCTTGCAACAGATGCTATTGAATAAATTAATTCTTCTGTTATATTGCTGGATAATGATGCACAACTTTGCAATAGGTTTTCCAGCCTCCTGCAATCACCATTGCTGACATCATACAATGCTTCTTTTGTCTTATCATCTATGTTTAATGATTCTGCTCTTGCAATTTTTTCAATTGTTTCTATTATCTCTTTCTTGCTCAAAAACTTAAACCTGAATATTGCACATCTTGATTGTATAGGATCAATGATTTTGCTGCTGTAGTTACAGCTGAGAATAAAGCGGCATGTTCTTGTATAATTCTCCATTGTCCTTCTTAAGGCCTGCTGTGCCTCTTTTGTCAATGCATCTGATTCGTCAAGGTAAATTATCTTAAACGGAACATTGCCAATTGCTCTTGTCCTTGCAAAGTCCTTTACCTTGTTTCTTACAACATCAATCCCCCTTTCGTCAGAAGCATTTAATTCAAGAATATTCTCGTGCCAGCTGTCACCAAACAATTTTTTTGATATTACCAAAGCCAGGCTTGTCTTGCCTGTTCCTGCTGGCCCTGAAAATAATAGATGAGGCATATTTTTTTGCTTAACAAATGCCTTTGCCCTCTTAACAATTTCTTTCTGGCCTTTGATATCAGAAAATTCTTTAGGCCTATATTTTTCAGTCCAGATTGTACTTTCCATAAAGAGCATTAAATAGGTATTATTTAAATATTTATCCCTAAAAGAATTATATTATATCCTCTTCTGCTATGACAACAAAATCTCCAATCGCTATCACTGCACTAAAGGGTATTAGTATTTCGTTTTCTTTGTTCTTCTCAAGTTCCATCTTTTCTGTGTATGTTGTTGGATTGCCTAAAACAATATTTATAAGCTCCCCAGATCTTGTTTCAAATATAATATCACCAACTTCACCAAAGCGCTTACCTGTTTTGCTGACAACGGTTTTGCCTATTAATTGTTTTGAGAATTTTTTATCTTCTTCAGCCATTACATCCCACCTTTATATGATTTTTAATGATAACCTTTAATGATATCTAAAATGGTTAAGTTATATTTAAATCTTTTGGAAATGACGAGGGATTAATTATAATACCAAATCCAAAAGTATTTATATAAACAAGCAATTATAATATTGAATATTTTTAAAAGAGGTGGTAAAATGGCATTAGAAACAACTATTCTATGGGTTATATTGGGAACTTTAGCTGCAATTGTATATTCTCTCAGAATTCTTGTTCTGTTGGAAAGAAGGATTGCAAGAATGGATGAAAATATAGTGAGAATCACCAATAAAATCATAAATGAAGAAAGGAAGATAGAATCTATATTTAAAGTAAAAAAAGTTAATAGAAAAAGCTCTAAAAGCAAGAAAAGGAAAAGAAAGTAATTTCTTTAAAAAATGAGTTTTAAGAAAATAGTAGAGAGAATAAAGAACCTAAAGGTTCAGGGTGCAGAGAATGTTGCTATTGAAGCTGTCAAATCCCTAAAATATGTTGCTAGGGAATCTAAATCAAAGAATATTGCAGGAGTCCTAGCTGAGATTCACCATGCAAAAAATCTTCTTTTTTTGACTAGACCAACTGAACCATGTATGAGAAATGCTCTTAATTATGTTTTATATGACCTTAATTATGATAATCCTGCTGAATTAACAAAAGCTATTTGCCTAAAGGTTGATGAAGTCTTAGAGCGTTTTAACAAAAATCAGAGAATAATAGCCCAGATAGGCTCTAGGAAAATAGGAAATGGAACTGTTGTCTTTACCCATTGCCATTCATCAACAATACTTGAGATTCTAAAACAGGCAAAAAAACAAGGCAAAAAATTTGAAGTGCATAATACAGAAACAAGGCCATTATATCAAGGGAGGATAACTGCAAGAGAAATTGCAAAGTTGGGTATTCCAGTAACTCATTTTGTTGACGCTGCAGCAAGGTTTGCTTTAAAAAAAGCAGACTTAATGCTAATTGGTGCTGATGCAATAACAACAGAAGGCAAAGTAATTAATAAAATCGGCTCTGAGCTTTACGCAGAGATAGCAAATAAGTATGACATTCCGGTTTATGCATGCACTGATTCCTGGAAGTTTGATGCAGAAACTGTCTTTGGTTATGAAGAAGAGATTGAAAAAAGAAAAGGAAATGAAATATGGAAAGACCCACCAAAAGGGGTTGCAATAAATAATTTTGCATTTGAAAAGGTTAGTCCAAATTTAATAATGGGTATTATTTCAGAACTGGGAATATATAAGCCGCATGTTTTTATACAAGAAGTCAAAGCTAATAACAAATGGATGTTCAAAAAGCATTTATTTTAACTCATTCTTAATGTTTTTTATTTCTTCTTCAATTACTCTTATGTTTTCCAGGTTATCCTCCTGATTCATTATCTCTCCACATTCAGGGCATTTAAATTCAAAGTTCATTGCCTGATCAAAATCAAGCCTTATGCACTTGTTCTGGCATATGAAAAAATGGCTGCTCCTTTCCCTTTTTAACCTGTCCTTTAGTTTTGCCAGTTTCTCCTTTTTCAGGCTAATAACAATATGTTTTATCATCTTTGGCTTAAATGTCCAGTAATAAATATACCACCCTTTTTTCTTGTCTTTTTTTCTGATAAAAGAAACAAGATTTGCTTCCTGCAGCCTGTATAGCATGTTTCTTGTTGCATTTATCTCTTTTTTTATTACTTCTGCTATCTTAAATTCAGAAATATTTTTTTTGTTTTTTAGAAAATGAACTATTGGGAGCACATCCTCACCAGCTACATCAGCGATAGTGGCTTCTATAATTTTATTAGACAATCGCATATTTCCTTTCAGAATGGGATTAACATAGCTTATATGGGAGAAAGGGGTTTATAAAACTTTCGTTTTTGTTTTAAAAAAAACCTATTTCTCGACTAATTCATTAAAAAGCAAACCTTTATTCTTTGCAAGTTCTTTAGAGACCGCATAACCTTTTTCTGTCTTTTTAAGGTTGTCTATGCTCAGAAAAAACCAATCAGACTTAAATTTAACCCCTATCCATGGCTCTGCACCAAAAACAGCTGAAAATTCATTTAGTTGGTTTATATCCTCCTTTGTTAAGTATTTGCTTTTGGCATTAACTGTCTTACACTCAATAGCAAGTTTCCTTATTCTATTGCCAGCCAGAACATCTGGGCATGGAAAACTGCTGCTTCCAGAGCCTGCTACCCTTATAGCAGACCATTCATTTGTATTCCAGAACATATGAACTAATTCACGCTCAGCATTTATTCCCTTTGATTTTCTGCTCATACTGGCCTTTAGTTAATGCTTACATAAATATCTTTTGAAAGAGGATTTATGCCTTTTTATGACTATAAAGGTTTAATCTGCCTTTTTTATTGTTTTGTTTATTAAATAAATCATATTTTTCTCTAATCTGGCTTAAAAAACAAAAAATTTAAATATAAAGCTCATTTTTACCTTATTAAAACAAAATAATGGTTTTGGGGTGAAAAAAATGGGAAAAAGACTTATTCCATTGGCTGCAATGGAAAAAATAATGAAAAAATGCGGTGCTGAACGTGTTTCTGACAAGGCAAAAGCAGCATTAAAAAACGCTTTAGAGGAGATTGCAGAGGAAATAGCCACAGATGCTGTAAAGCTTGCAGTACATGCTGGAAGAAAAACAGTCAAGGCAAGTGATATTAAACTGGCCTCAAAATAAATATTTTTTATTTTACTATATTTTTATTTTCATGAAGTCATAGGCACAGATTGTATTTGAGAAAACATCTTTTGCATCATCTTCTATTTCTTCCATTGTCTTGTATCGCTGGCTGAAGTGTGTTAAAATTAGCTTTTTTGCTTTTGCTTGATTAGCCAATAAACCTGCCTGCTTTGATGTCATATGCATGTATTCAGCTGCCTTTTCCTCAAGTTTATGTGCATAAGTTGCCTCACAAACTAAAATATCAGAATCCATTGCAAGCTTTAATGCATTATTACAGGGCACTGTATCTGCTATAAAACTCAGTTTTTTACCCTTAACAGTATAAGTTGCCTGCTCTGGCGTTATTTTCTTTCCCTTAAAGGTTATGCTCTTGCCTGACTGCAACTTGCCCAGTAAGGGGCCATCCGGAATGCCAAGCTTTCTTACTGCATCAATTCTTATTCTTCTTTTATCTTTTTCAATAAAACTAAAACCAAGTGTTAAAATACTATGCTCAAGAGGAAGTGCTTCCAGAAAAAAATCCTTTCCTTCAAAAAATCTTTTCTTTGTAATTTCATGAATTTTTGTTTCTATTTTATCTTCAAAGGAAAATGCCTTGAACATATTTTTCATTCTTTCCTTTGTTCCTTCTGGTCCGTAAATCTCAAGAACCTTATCATATTCATTTTTTGCTAAAGTTTGTATTAAACCAGGAATACCAAGAACATGATCACCATGCCAATGGCTTATCAATATTTTTGTTACTTTTGATGGCTTTACCCCTGCAATTTTCATCTGTCTTTGCGTGCCTTCACCACAATCAATTAAAATACCTTCAGAGCCATAGCTAATTAAAGCAGCTGAATGGTTTCTCTCTTTTGTCGGGACCATTGCACTTGTCCCTAAAAATGTTAATTGCATCTTAAACAAAAGGGTTATCTTTATATATTTAATATTTTGTATTGTTTATTTACTTTCAATATTGAAAATAATTATCAAAACTAAAGTTTTTTAAACAAAAACAAGTTCCCATAAATTATGCCCAAGAAAATTAAAATAAAAAAAGTTGTTAAGAAAAAAGTGCAGATCAAGAAAAAGAAAAAAAAGGTTAAAGCAGTCTTAACAAGGGAAAGAGTACTAACAGAGAACACTGACGCTGCACATGAGTTATATAATCAAAGCAGGTTTGGAAGTATTTTAGAGGATGGCAAGGTCCAGTTGTCATTATTGGAAGCATTGTATTTGATGGACAAGGGTAAGATTTTAATAAAAGATTATAGGGAAAAAAAGGTTACTTTTGATGATTTTATAAAAAAAGCAAGAAGAGTTGAGCCTAATTTTTGGATAAGGTATTGTGTGTTTAAAGATATGAGAAATAGAGGTTATATAATAAAGACTGCACTTAAATTTGGCGCTGACTTCAGGGTTTATGATCGGGGTGTAAAGCCAGGAGAAGACCATGCAAGATGGATTATTTATCCTGTTCATGAGGGCTCTGCTTTAACCTGGTATGAGTTTGCTGCTAAAAATAGGGTTGCCCATTCCACAAAAAAGCGTTTAATGATAGGCATAGTTGATAATGAAGGAGACGTAACCTATTATGAAATTAAGTGGATCAGGCCATAATTAACAACAAAATATATAAACTTATTCTGAGATGTTTTTTTTATGGACAGCAAAGAGAGAGTCATACAAACAATAAGGATAAGGGGACCAGTTATACCTGCACAAATAGCAAAAGTAATTGGAACAGATATATTAATGGCTTCTGCAATGCTCTCAGAGCTTGTATCAAAAAATATTCTTAAAATTTCTCATGTCAAATTCGGAAGCACTCCCCTTTATTACCTGCCAGGCCAGGAATCAAGATTACAGGATTTTGCAAAAAACCTTCATGAAAAGGAAAAAAGGGCTTATGATTTGTTAATGCAAAAAAAGATTCTAAGGGATAAAACATCAGAACCTGTTGTAAGAGTTGCTCTTAGAAATATAAAGGATTTTGCTGTTCCATTACAGGTAAAGATTAATGGTAATGTAGAGGTATTCTGGAAATGGTATCTCATAAGCAATGAAGAAGCAGCAAAAATAATAAAAGAAACAATTAAATTTGATGAACCAAAAAAAGAGATTAAACCTGTTCAGGAAGCAATTACCAGAAAAGAACAGGAAAAGCCAAAAGAAGAACAAAAGCAAATTAAGAAAGAAGAATTAAAAAGGGTAATACCAAGAGAAGAGATTAAGAATGAAGAAAAGAAAATATTTGTTGACAAAACAGCTGAAGATAAATTTTTAAGTGAAGTTAAAAGATTTTTTGAAAAAAGTAGTATTAACCTTATAGAACAAAAAATAGTAAAAAAGAATTCAGATTTAGATCTTGTTATTGAAGTGCCAAGTGCTGTTGGTAGTTTAATATATTACTGCAAGGCAAGGAGTAAAAAAAGAATAAGTGATTCTGACTTGAGTTCTGCATTTGTTCAGGGTCAGCTAAAAAAACTTCCTGTTTTATTTTTAACAAAAGGTGAACTAACAAAAAAAGCAAAGGATATGCTTTCAAAAGAATTCAAGAGCATAAAAATAAAAAAGATATAAAATGGGAACACAGATAAAATGCTTGTTAAAAAGCAACGAAATATCTTTGAATGACCTAACAAACAAAACAATTGCTATTGATTCATATAACCTTCTTTACCAGTTTTTAACAACAATTCGCTCAAGGGATGGCTCTTTATTAATGGATTCAAAAGGTAATGTAACATCCCATCTTATTGGATTGTTCTCAAGAACAACAAGGCTCATGCAAAACAATATAAAATTGATTTTTGTTTTTGATGGTAAACCGCCAAAACTAAAAGAGATAGAAAGGCAGAGAAGAAAAGAGATTAAGATACATGCAGAAAAAAAGTATGAAAAAGCTGTTGAAGAAGAAAATATAGAAGAAATGAAAAAATATGCCTCAAGGACAACAAGGCTTACAGAAGGTATAATTGATGAGTCAAAAAAACTTATTTCTGCTTTAGGGTTACCTATTGTGCAGGCACCTTCAGAAGGGGAGGCACAGGCAGCATACTTAGCTAAAAAAAGGGAGGCAGATTACTGTGTTTCACAGGATTTTGATTCATTGCTGTTTGGCTCGCCAATGCTTGTAAGAAACTTATCTTTGATTGGAAAAAGAAAAAAATCTGGGTTATCATACACAAATATAAAGCCAGAATTAATTAATTTATCAGAAAACCTTAATAATCTTGGCATTGACCAAAATCAGTTGATTGCCTTAGCAATGCTTGTTGGAACAGATTATAATATAGGGGGCATTAAAGGGATAGGTCCAAAAAATGCCATAAAGCTTGTTAAAAAATATGGCTCTGACTTTGATGGCTTATTTAAAGACGTTAAATGGAATGAATTTTTTGATTATCCGTGGAAAAATGTTTATGATTTGTTTAAGAATATACCTATTGAAAAAGAATACTTAATTGAATGGAAAGAACCCAATAAGGAAGAAGTTATTAATTTATTAGTTAATGAGCATGATTTTGCAATGGAAAGAGTTAAAACAGTTTTAGACAAGCTATTAAAGAACAAAGAAAACAAACAACAGAAAGGTTTAGGAGAATTTTTTTAAGATGGAATGGTATTTCTTTGCAACATTAGCCGCATTATTAACAGCTGCATTTACAATTATTGAAAAGAAAACCCTGCTGAAAGAGCATGCAATGGAATTCTCAACTGTCCTGGCAATATTTAATTTTCTTATAGCTTTAGTTTTATTGCCATATATTAACTTTGATTTTCCTATAAAAACACTTGGCTTAATGTATTTAGCATCTGTTTTTGGATCAATTGCTTTTTTGTTTGTTGCAAAATCAGTAAGACATATGGATGTTTCAATAGTCAGCCCTCTAATGACTTTTAGCCCAGCAATTGTTGTTGTTCTTGCATTTTTTATTCTCGGAGAAAAAGTAACTTCATTGCAATTATCTGGAATATTATTATTAATAATTGGCTCTTATGTTTTGGAAGCAGAAAATCATGGAACAAAAAAAATATTCACAAAAACATTTAAGTCAAATTACTTTTATTATATATTCCTTGCACTAATCTTATATGGATTTTGCTCTATATTTGATAAATTGATTCTGAGAGCAGTTTCACCATTAACTTATATCCCAATAATCCAGTTTTTTATTGCAATAAATTTTATAATCTTAATTTGTATATTCCACAATGGTTTTGATGGAATAAAACATGGAGTAAGAAGTGCAGGAAAATGGATATTTCTTGTTGCAATTTTAGTAACCAGCTCTAGGCTATTTTATGCACAGGCAGTCTCAATGACTTATGTAAGCCTTGTAATCCCAATAAAGAGGATGTCAGCCTTCTTTGCAACAGTTGTTGGGGGGAAGGTATTTCATGAGAAAAATCTCACTCAAAGAGTTCTAGCTTGTGTGATTATGCTTGCGGGAGTATTTCTTGTTATTTTAGGATAAGTTTAAATAGGATTTGATAATATTTTTTGGTATGCTTACTCTAAAAACCTCTTTAAAAGAAGCAGAAAAAGTAAAAAAATATTTACTAAATAAAAATATTTTTAACAAAGAGTGTGAAATAGTTAAAGATAAGATTTTCATTTATTTTCCAATCAATGAAAAAAAGGATTTAAAGAAAAAATTTCCTTTTACAGAATTTACTGAAAAGAAACTAAAGAAAACACACAAAATCACAATAGCAGATTTATTGGAAGGTAAGCTAACAAAAAAAGAGTTAAGCCTTGTTCCATCTGCTTTTGATACTATTGGTAATATAATAATTCTTGAGATTAAGCAAGGTCTTGTAAAAAAAGAGAAGATAGTTGCAGAGGCATTGTTAAAACTAAACAAAAATATAAAGACTGTTTCTAAAAAGATAGGCATTCATGGTGGTGTTTTCAGGACGCAAAAACTAAAGATTTTAGCAGGGGAAAGAAAAAAACAAACAACCTACATTGAAAATGGTGTAAAAATAAGGCTTGATGTTGAAAAGGTTTATTTCTCTCCAAGGTTAAGCAATGAAAGAAAGAGGATAATGAAACTTGTAAAGCCAGGTGAATCAATACTTGTTATGTTTTCTGGCTGCGGGCCTTACCCTTTAGTATTAGCAAAGAACACAAAAGCAAAAGAAATTTATGGAGTTGAAATTAATCCTGTAGCCCATAAATATTCTCTTGAAAATATTAAACTAAATAAGATAAGTAATATTTATTTTTATTGTGGGGATGTTAAAGATATTCTTCCAAAATTAGGCTTGGATAAGTTTGCCTTAAAATCGAGATGGGACAATAAACATCTTAAAGCTAAATTAAAGCAAAATCCCTTCATGATTGAATTTTATACTCCTAAAGGAGATATTGAATCAGACAAAACAATTAAACAGATTGACAAAAGCATAAAAAAACTTGCAAAGAAACAAATAAAAGTAATGATACACATGCCCCTTAGATATAAAAATAAGGATGTTAGTCTTGCACAAAACCCTAACAATATTTCTGATGTAATTGAGTGCATGAGAAGAATAAATAAATTAAAAAAAGATAATAAAAATGTTATTGGGTATATTTTTCATCCTACTGAGGGTTATAACAATTCAGATAAATATAAAGAAAAATGGTTGCTGCAGAACTTAAAAAGGATTGAAAAAGAGGATTTATTAAATTCATTATATTTAGAAAACTGCGTAAATAAAGTTTTCAGCGAGAAAAAAAATATCTTATCTGTTATTAAAAAATCAAACTTAAAGCATATGTGTTTTGATTTTGCTCATTTTATGATTAAAAATAAGAAATTAATAATAAAAGATTATAAGGATATAACCTCAAAAATAGATGTTTATAATCATATTAACAATCAGAGGGCTAATAGTGATGAGCATTCATGCGGGTTAAAGGAAGGAAATTTAGATTTTAAGGAATTCGCTGAGTATATTAATAAAGGAACTATAGAAGTCTTTAGCAAAAGCGAAATAACAGCAAAAGAACAGATACAGGATTGGAAATACTTTATTTCAATAAAGCCAAGAAAAAAATTTAACAGGATTATAATGCCCCTGCCAAAATCAGCAGGAGACTTTCTTGATTTGGCCTTAGGTTCAATAAAACCAAATGGAACAATTCACTTTTATGATTTTCTGAAAGAAGACGAATTTGATAAGGCCAAGGAAAAGATAAAAAAGGCCTGCAAAAGAGCAAAAAAGAAATATAAGATATTGAGAATTGTTAAATGCGGCCAGCACGCCCCTCATATCTTTAGGATATGTGTTGATTTTAAGGTAATTTAATTCTAATTAGAAAATTCCACTAAGGGCTATTCCAAATAATGCAGCTATAAACCCAAAAATATACTTAAAGATAACTATGAATGCAAGCTGAAGTATCCAGACAAGAAAAGCCTTATGCCATTTAAGCCTGAAAACATCATGATATATCCATATAAGCAGAACAAATGCAATTAAAGCCCCCCATGTTTTAAAGAGATAGTTTACTACAGAAACAATTATTCCTGATATAAATGTTATAATTGCTGTTTTAAATAGTGTTGTCCTCCCATTGAGCAGCCTTACAGCAAAATACAGGGGAAGTGCTGAAATTAAGAATATAATTATTAAAATAAGAAATGTAATCAATACAGCAGTTGTTAATATTCCTATCATTTTTCAGTTTGACTATTATCTTGCTTTTTCTCCTTTGTTTCACTGACACCTAAAGTAAATAGAATAAATGATGATAATATAAGAATTACTCCAGCAAAATATCCTTGTGCAGAAGGTGATGTTGAAACCCCAATAACTGCCCCAGTTATATTTGCCTGGGAATTAATTAAAAATGATAACCCTACAACTAAAAAAACTATACTCAACATTATATAAGGCCTTTTCTTTTTCATAAGTTAACATATTCATATATATTTTAATTATATATAAAAGTTTCGAGAAAAAACAAAAGCAAATAATTATATATTAGAAAAGTATCTATCAGCATGGTATGTGCTGTGACTTAGTGAACACCAACTGACGAAAGGATGATGAACGGAAGTAACTTAGGAGCACATGCCTTTTCTATTTTAGAAGAATTAAAGTATTTAATCAATAGGCCTTGTAATATTAACATCCTTAACCAGAACTGCAGGGGTTATAACAGGGGTTTCAACCTCCCAGCCAATCACTCTTTCTGGCATTTTTCCTACTGCAGCAACATTCTTTAAGAGGTTTAATATATTCTCGCTTATTCTTATTCCCTTTATTGACTGGCCTATTTTGCCATTCTTTATCATAAATATTCCATCTCTTGGAATAGTTGAAAAATCACCTGTATTGTAGTTCTGGAACCTTGTATACCATACATTTGTTATATAAAGCCCGTTTTTAACCTGTTCAAATAATTCCTGCTTTGAGAAACTTCCTTTATTAACAATAAGATTTGTTGGCTCTGGTGAAAGCAGGCCAGCATTTGCTGTTGTCTTTGTATTAAACCTTTTTGCAGTTGATGTATTATGCAAATAAGTCCTTAATATTCCGTTATCAACCATGATATTTTTTTGTGTTGGGGCTCCTTCAGCATCAAATTTTGATGAATTAAAACCGTTTTTTAGTGTGCCATCATCAATAACTGTTATTTTCTTGTTAGCAACCTGTTTTCCAATCATATTTTTTAAGCAGGAAAGCCCTGCCTCAACTGAAAACGCAGACATTGCTCCCCCAAGATTATCAATAATATTTGCGAATGGTAATGTTTCAAAAACAACATCAAATTTTCCGAATTTTCCATGCTCTGGGTTTAAAGACTGTTTTGATATCAATGCAGCTTCTTCTGCAAGCTTTTCAACATCAAGCAAATTTATTATTCTTGAAAATCCAGTTTTTTGTCCAGAAGCAAATTTATTATTAAATGCCCTTATTGAAAAATAACTGTGAGTACCTTTATCACTTGCTTTAACATCATTTGATGTCAATAAAGAAACATTGGCTACAGAATTTTCAAACACGCCTGCTGTTCTCTTTGCCCCACTTTCCAATGCCTTGTTTATTGCCTTTCCAACATAATCAATAGCATTATCGCCTAATGAAACTATTTTTTTGTCATAACCATTTTCAACTTCTTTATAAGAAAATGGGCCTTTTGCAATCCCTGCATACTCCTTGTTTGGGCTAGCTGACTTAACAAACTTTAATAATTTATTAACAACATCATCTGCAGCACTTAATGAAAAATCCTTTAAATTTGTTAGAACAATCTTTTTCTTTAATGCCATAAAAATACCAAGATCAATGTTCTCCCATGTTTTTGTTGCATTTATGAGGTTATTGGAAAACTTAATCTGCGAGCTCTCCTGCTTTGATACAGAAACAATTACATCATCTGCACCTGCTTTCAAAAGCTTATTCAAAACATGACTGCTTATTTCTTCTGGCTCCATTTTAGTTTCCTAATCTTATTTTCTTTAATCTTATTGACGGGCCGCCAAACCAAACAGGGATTGGCTGCATTGGTTCACCTTTTCCACAGTTGCCTGCATGATATTCCATATTAGTTGCAACAGCATCAATGGATTTATATAACTGAGGGGTTGTTATTTCAATTACAGGCCTTGTAACAGGTTCTTTTATTTCACCATTTTTTATTAAATATGATTCTGCACCAACATACTTTTGGTTTATTCTTTTATCATCAATATTCCATTCCATAAAATTTTTCATATAAATTCCAAGTTTTACATCCTTTATTAATTCCTCTTCAGTATAATTTCCAGGAAGCATAAATGTATTTGACATTCTTACAATACTCTCCCTGTCGTAGTTCACAGACCTTGAAGAACCATTGCTCTTTATCCCCATATAATATGCTGTTTTCCTATTCTGTAAAAACTCATTTATTATTCCTTCTTTAATGAGATATTTTCTCCTTGCTTTAACACCCTCATTATCATATTTGTAAAACCCATAACTATTTTCTAATAAGGGGTCATCAACAACATTCACAACTTTGTTTCCAATTCTTGTTCCAAGCATTTCTTTTGTTATAAATGATTCTCCTGCCTGGGCTCCCTCTCTTCCAATAATTCTGTCTGCTTCATATGGATGCCCACCGCTTTCATGAACCATTATTCCAACTACTTGAGGGGCTGCAACAATATCAAGGGCCTGTTTTGGTGGCTTAACACCAAACTTAAGATTATTCTGCAATGCTTTAACCTCATTGACAACAATTGAGGGAATATCCCATTTCTTGACAAACTCAAAACCACCTGATTGGCCATACTGCCATATCCTCTGAGAGGTTTTGCCATCATGCTCAACTGTTAACAAATAAAAAAAGCTGGCTTTTGGAACAGTTGCAAGTATATTTGTTCCATCGGAATTAGTTAAATATTCAGTTGTTATGCTGTCTGATAAAGAAAGGTATCTTGATGGAATATTAATTTTAGTATTTATTAATTCTTTTTCTGCATCAAATAAAATTTTTATTTTTTCATCTGGCCCAATATCATTTAAATTAATTTTTTGTTTAACTTCATATTTGTCTTTATTTGCTTTTTCCTCAGAAAGGTTTATTTCTTCTCTTAGTTTTGAGGCCTTTTCTGTTGTGTTTATGGTATTTTGAATTAATTTTTTTATCTTTTCTTTATTCATATCGTTTGTTGATGCAAATCCAAGGGTTTTGTTTTTTATAATCCTCATTCCCAGGCCATTAATCTTGTCAAATCCAGATGCCTCTGCTATTCCATTTTTTAAGATAAAGGTGTTTGAGGTTGTTGACTCTAGCCTTGCCTCAGAATAATCTGCTCCTTTTTTTAATGCATATTTAACTGCAAAATCTGCTAAATCCTTAAACATCTTAAAATTTAGAATTTAAAGAATATATTTAAATCTTTGTTTTGGAGTTTTAATAAACCCTTAAATATTTTAAGATAATTAATAACAATAGAAAATGAAAATAATTATCCTTTTTGGGGCTATAATTTTAGGGTTTTTGATATTGTTTCTTCTAACAAACTTAAATTATCAAATATTTTTGTGCTTACCTCATTAGGGAAGTACATTAAGTATGTTTTTTTCTCAAAAACACAACAATGAATTTCTTCTTTAGTGTCTTGATTTACAAAAACCCCATAGTCATCGGAATCTTTTTCATCATCATAAACTATAGAGTTAACTCCCCACCCAATATCTTTTAAAACTTCTTTAACTTTATTTTTAGGTAAACGATGCTCTTCACTACATATAATTACTTTCCATTTTTTATACTCTTTACCAAGGGGAGTAACCAATGAGTGATATTTGTAATTTTCAACAGTCATTTTCTATTTAACTTCATATGTATTAATATAAATGAAACATCTTGTGGTACGGGTTATATGATGTTTCTGTTATAATTATTGTAACTACTTTAGAATTTATAAAACTTTTGTTTTATTAACACTTCAAGTTAATATTGATTTTTATTTTAATGTTTTTATCTTGTAACTTTGAAGCTTTTGACTTTTTCAAGAAGTTCTTTAGCTTTTTTGTTCTTTTCAAAGTGTTCCCTTACAGGCTTTATAAGCTCATTTACATAGTAAGTTATTGCAGGTTTTAAGTCCATAGGATGTAAATCACCTTTTTCAAAAACCTTAACAAGCTCTTCATAGCTATTAAACTCTAAATCTCCGCCAAATTTCTCGGGTCTCTCAATCTTCATTAAATCAAATTTTTCAAATATAATATATTTTGCATATTCCATCAATGGATTTTCATCAACAATTTTTTCAGGACAGTATGCCTTGTTTATCTTTCTCTTTATATCTTCTTCTGTATCTGTCATAAATATCGCAGAATCAGGCTTTGATTTTGACATTTTTAAATCAATTCCACGCTCAACTCCTGTGCTTGCACTTGAAGGCTTTCCAAGGCCCATG
>Ga0307990_1000236_pt1 | contig 53165 bp, 49 predicted proteins | sample EllFjometagen129_FD_203168 | JGI IMG/M metagenome (GOLD analysis project Ga0307990, IMG submission 203168) | Marine microbial communities from Ellis Fjord, Antarctic Ocean - #129 | ecosystem: Environmental > Aquatic > Marine > Unclassified | place: Southern Ocean | collected 2014-10-08
TAATTCAGATCCTTTAAGCCCGGTATCTCCAGAATCGACGATAAAGTCGAATTTAAGAGCATTGTCAGGATAGACTCTTATTCCACGAAGAATGGCTGGGGTGAATTGCGGGCTGAGTCCTACCATGGATCCAGGAGCAGGTAAAGAAAAAGCACCTTGGGCCAGAGCTTGATTAGGTGTAACTATAGTTGCCAAAAAGCAAACTATAATTAAAATACATATTGTCTTTCTAAATATTTTCAATGTTTCCCTCCGTGACTAAGAAAACACTATTTTCAGTTTAATTTCCTGACTATTAAAGTATATAATATATATATATATAAAAAATAAGCCCATAATGGGCATTTTGAGAAAGCGTTTTCTTTTTTATGAGCTTGCGATGGGTTTTTAGTGTGTTATAATATCATTTATATGAAGCCAATTAGCGATTATCATAACCATACCATCCTTTGCGGACACGCAATCGGTGAACCTTTTGAGTATGTTGACCATGCTTTAAAGATCGGCTTAAAGGAAATAGGATTTTCGGATCATGCGCCTTTGGTTTGCCATGACGATCCAACCGTTACAATGAGTTTTGAGCAACTTCCTCGTTATCATCAAATGATTGAAGAAGTGCAAGAGAAATATAGAGATCAGGATATCAATATTCGCCTTGGAATTGAAGCTGATTTTGTTGTTGGTTTTGAAGAGAAGACAAAGTTGATTTTAGATAGTCATGCGTATGATTATGTTATAGGATCTGTGCATTTTATTGGTGATTTTGCGTTTGATGATCCAAATCAGAAAGATCGGCTAAAGACAAATGATATTGATAAGGTTTATTTGGATTATCATAAACTTTTGCGTCAAAGTGCTGAATCAAGGCTTTTTGATATTATGGCACATGTTGACTTGGTTAAAAAATTTGGTGATCGACCGAATAGCGATTTGAGCGATGACATTCAAAAAACAGCAAAAGTTTTTAAAGATGCTGGTGTTGTTATTGAAATTAATTCATCAGGTTTGCGTAAGCCAGTAAAAGAAATCTATCCTTCTTTGTCGACTTTAAAGATCTATTGTGATGCTGGTGTTCCTATTACATTTGGATCTGATGCTCATGCACCTAATGAGGTTGGGTTAGGATTTAAAGAGGCAGTTGATCTTGCTCTTGAGGCTGGATATCAAGAATATGTATTATTTGAAAAGCGTCAGATATCAAAAAAAGTTTCCCTTTAGCTCCTTTCTTTTATTATTTCTAAACACTTTCTTAAGCCTTCTGTTGAAATAAAACGATGACTCTTTCTGATTTCAGCTTTCCATTTATTTTTGTCTTTTAAAACAATAATATCAAATAATTGTGTTAAATGCGGTTCGCAAATAACAACTTTTTGTATCGCTTCGTTTTTCTTTTTATCAAAACTAAACTTTTTAAAAATAATATTCATATTGGGTTCTTTTTTATTTTTATATTTAATTTTATCTGGATCAAAGTTCAAAAGTACAACAGTGCCGATTTTAGCTTGTTTACTAATTGAAATATTGCTATGTTCTTTTTTCGTTAAAGTTAAAGAGAAAAAAAGATTTTGCCCTTCCTTAGACCACATGCGTTCGAATCGAGTATCAAATTGAGTTTCAATACGTTTTCTCTTGATCGTAAAGCCTGTATTTGAAGCTTGTCGTATCGTCCATTCAAAATAAGGCTTAAAATCTGTAACAATTTGAAATTGCCCCTTAGATTTAAGTCGACTATTAACGATCCTTAAAAAATCTTTATGAAATAAGCGTTTTTTGTGATGGCGTTTTTTTGGCCAAGGAAAAGGAAATAAAGAATAGCAGAATTGGATTGAGCGATTCTTAAAAAGTCGATCAAAGGCTACGTAGGCATCGAGACATAAAAGTCTAATGTTTTTAACTTTTGATTTCTGAATTCTCTTGGTAATCTTTTTGATTAAATGAAATTCAATTTCGATGCCAATAAAATTCTTATGAGGATATTTCTTAGCTTGAGAAACTAAGTAATCTCCATTTCCAAAACCGATTTCGACAATAAGTGGCGCCTTTCTTTTGAACGCTTTGTCCCAATCAATCGGATGCGTATCGCAAAAATGGTTGAGGAGAAATTTATTGGTATTTTTTTTGGATATATTGTTCAAGGATTTTTATAAAATCTGACGTGATAGATTTACTATTTAATTTTTTATATAATTTTCCATCAGCATAAACAACCGCAGTTTTTAATTCTCCTCGACCTGGTAAGCTTATGCCGATATTTGCATGCTGACTTTCTCCGGGACCGTTAACGATGCATCCCATAATGGCAATTTTTAATTGTACAACTTTAGGATATTTTTTAATCCATGAAGATAGCTTCTTTTGGATATGAGATTCAATTGAATTTGCTAAGAATTCAAATTTTTGGTTTTCTGTTCGTCCACATCCAGGGCAGCTGATGACAGTAGGTTCAAATGAGCGAAATCCCATTGATTGCAAGAGCATTTGGCAGCATCGAACTTCTTCAGTTCTTGGCATATCCTTTTTTGGTGTTAATGATATTCGAATCGTGTCACCAATACCTCTTTGCAGAAGAACTGATAATGCCGATGCGCTTTTAATGATTCCGGATAAGCCAGAGCCTGCTTCTGTTACGCCAAGATGAAGCGCGTAAGAACATTCTTTTGAAAGCATTTCATAGGCTAAGATTGTATTTTGAGCATCTGACATTTTTACACTTAAGATAATTTTATTTTTAGTAAGCCCAAGTTTTTCAGCTTTTTTTGCACTTTGAATAGCACTTTGTACCATCGCCTCACGTAAGACTTGATGTGCTGTTTTTTTAATTTTTTTATTTTTATTTCTTAAGCGAACTTGTTCGAGAATATTTTTATCAAGAGATCCGCTGTTAACGCCAATACGAATAGGCTTTTTATTTTTAATAGCAATTTTTATAATTTCAGAAAAAGGATCAGTGTCGCTGGATGCACAATTAACATTTCCAGGATTAATGCGATATTTGTCTAGGGCTTTAGCGCTTTCTGGAAAATCTTTGAGTAGCGTATGGCCGTTATAATGAAAATCGCCAATAATGGGCACATTGCATTTATTTTTTCGTAATCTTGATATGATCTTGGGAATGCATGCCATTGCTTCCCTATTGTTAATTGTAAGACGAACCATTTCGCTTCCAGCGCATGCAAGTTCTTTGATTTGCTTGATAGTCTTTTGAGCGTTAGAAGTTTGAGTATTAGTCATAGACTGGATACAAATTGGATGAGCGCTTCCAATTTTCATATTTCCAATCTGAATTGAGGGTGTTTTTTTGCGAGTAATCATTTATGGACGAAAAAGTCATTTTAAAAAAAGTTTAAAAGTGCTATAATCTCAAAATTATACTTAAACTTATTGGATAATGCAATGGAAATATATTTAGCTCATACACAAGGATTTTGTGCTGGTGTTTCGCGTGCAATTGATATTGTCGATCGTGTGTATCAAAAGTATGGCACCCCTCTGTTTGTTTTTCATGAAATTGTACATAATACTAAGGTTGTAAATGATTTTAAGGAAAAAGGTGTTCAATTTGTTGATGATTTAGATGAAGCTCCAGATAACGCACGTATTATTTTTAGTGCGCATGGGGTTTCGCCTAAAATTATTGAGAAAGCAAAAAATAAGAAATTAATTTTTTTCGATGCGACTTGTCCCCTTGTTAGTCACGTTCATAAGCGTGCTAAGAAATTTTCTGATAATGGAATTGATGTTATTTTAATTGGCCATAAGAATCATCAAGAGGTTATTGGGACTAAGGGCTATGTGAATAAAGACCGTCTTCATATTATTGATAGTGAAAACCAAATTGATAATCTTAAAATTGATTCATTGAAAGAAGTTGGATACGTAGTTCAGACGACGCTTTCGTCAGATGATACAAAAGAATTAGTTGCAAAATTAAGGTTACGATTCCCTTGTCTTGTAGAAACAAGTGCGGATGATGTTTGTTATGCAACTCAAAATCGACAAAATGCAATTAAAGATCTTTGTAGTATTTGTGACGTGGTTATTATTTGTGGATCGAAAGAAAGCTCGAATAGTAATCGATTGTGTGAATTAGCTAAGAAGCTTGGTGTTGAAAGTTATCTTGTTGATTCTTCAGATGAGATTGATATAAAGACTTTAGAGGGAAAGCAAAGGCTTGGTATAAGTTCTGGGGCATCTGTTCCAGAGAGCATTGTTTTAGATATAGTTGAAAAAATAAAGAGTAATTTTTTGGTTTCAAAAATACATATTTCAGAAAGCCCTGAGAAGGAAATTTTATTCTCAGCTCTGGATATTTAAAAGGAGATTATTTTGTTTAAATTAATTATTGATCAGGCAGAATACGATATTTTAGACGATGGGTTGATTGTTTCAGCTTGTAAGGATGCCGGCATTCGCTTTGATTGTAATAGCGGTGTTTGTGGGTCATGTCACATTAAAATATTAGAAGGTGCTGATAATTTAACAGAATTAACACAAGAAGAAAATGATCTCGGCATGGATAAAGATAATCGATTGGCGTGTCAGTGTGTTATTAAAACCGGAACTGTAAAGATTACCTTTTAAAATGAATCTATCTTTTCTTAAATCAATTGATGGAATTATATTAAAAGAAGACGTTAATCTGTCTGACTATACAACTTTTAATATTGGGGGAAATTGTCCTTGTGTTATTACTTGCTCGAGCATTAAAGGGCTTGAGCCATGTATTCATTTTTTAAGACAATCTGAAATTCCTTTTCTTTTAATTGGTGAAGGCTCTAATCTGCTCATTTCAGATCAAGGGTTTAAAAGTGTTGTTGTGCGGTTTATTTCAAAAGAACCAGACATTAAGATGGATCGGTTTAAGATTACAGCATCAGCGTGCACAAACCTTGATGATGTTGCTTTGTGTGCGGCGCGAAACGGACTCAAAGGTTTAAACTTTGTAAGCGGAATTCCTGGTACTGTTGGAGGCGCAATTTGTGGTAATGCTGGTGCATTTGGTCAGCAGATAAGCGATAAATTGTTTTATATTAAACTTTTGGGTTTAAATGGTAAGAAGCGTATTGTTGAAAAGGATACTCTTGAATTTGAATATAGAAATTCAAATATTCTGAAAAATAACGATATTATTCTTTCAGCAACTTTTAATCTTAGTTTTGAAGATCCTAGCCTTCTTCTGGCTGAACGTACAAAGATTTTAAAAGAAAGAAAAGAAAAACATCCAGATTATAAAAAGACACCTTGTGCTGGAAGTTTTTTTAAGAATATTGAATTAGACGGTATGCGTAAAGCTTCAGGAGCACTTTTAGATCAGGCTGGAGCAAGAAAAATGTCTGTTGGAGGTGCGTCTGTTTTTGAAAAACATGCTAATATTATTATTAAGAAGACAGATCAGTGCACAGCTAAAGATGTTTTTGATTTATCTTTGGAGATGGCTCGGGCTGTTAAAAAGAATTTTAATATTGAATTAAAACGTGAAGTTCGTTTTGTTGGAAAGTTTGATTAATAGCATATCGATGATTCCTTGATCTTGTAATTACCCGCCAATTTTATACATTTCAATTTTATTTCGTTTTTTATTGTCAGAAGAAAATCTTATTTCAGAATATTTATCTTCTCTTTGTTTCCACATTTCTTGAATTAATTGTGAAAGTGCTAAATCGTCACAATGTAAATGCTTTCTAATGTCAAATGAATTCTCAGAAAAAAGGCAATTGTAAAGTTTTCCATCAGATGAAAGACGTAGACGATGACAGTCTTGGCAAAAAGGTTGACTGACTGATGAAATAAATCCAATTTCTCCTTTTCCGTCTTCGTAGGCATAGCGATTAGCAACCTCACCCTGATAATTCTTATTTAAAGCTGAAACAGGAAAAAAGTGGTTTATGCTCTTTAAGATTTTGCTTGACGAGACGACATCTTTCTCGTCCCAATGATTTTCTGTTCCAACGTCCATATATTCGATAAAGCGAAGAATGTGTCCGGTTCCTCTGAAATATTTTACTAGTGGAATAATTTCATCTTCATTAATTGTTTTTTTAACTAATACATTAATTTTAATTTGTTTAAATCCATTTTGCTCACAAGTTTTGATTGCATTTAAAATAGCTTGAGGAGATTGACGAGTTCCGGTCATTTTTTGAAAGATGTTTTGATTTAAAGCATTTAAACTAACTGTGATGCGATCTAATCCATTTTTTTTAAGTAATCGTGCAAAATTTTCAAGAAGAAATCCGTTTGTTGTTAATGCAAGATCTTCGATGCCTAAATTCTTAAGGCCCAAAATAAGCTTAGGCAGTCCAACTCGCAAAAGTGGCTCTCCTCCGGTTAAACGAACCTTCTTAATGCCTATAGTGACAAGAATTTTAGAAATTCTTAAGATCTCATTAAATGTAAGTTGATTTTTACTTGCGCAAGAATATTTTTGTTTGCGGTTTGGCTTACAATGAGGACAATAAAAATTACATTGCTCTGTGACTGAGATACGAACATCTCGCAATGGGCGGTGAAGCTTGTCGCGAAAATCATTCTTTTCTGATTTTATGCAATCAGGATAAGCTTGAAGGGTTGAAGACATTACTCAGCTATTTGAACTTTAATGTTTGGATTATAATGTTCTTGAAGCGCTGCTTCAATAGTCATAAGAGTTCCCGTTTTAGCATGAGGACATCCGCCACAAGCTCCCTGATACGAAATTGTTAAGACGTTATCTTTAAGGCTAATAAGTTGTAAGTCTCCTCCATCTTGCTTCATAAAGGGGCGAACAGTATGATTTAAAACATCGTTAATTTTTTCAAATTCTGGATTTTCTGTTGTCATTTTTCTACTCCTTGTTTTTTGTGTTGTGAATGGTGTATTTTAATAATATTTTCATCACATTCAAGTGATATATCTGCAATAACCTCTAGGCAGTCTGGAATAGCCGGAAATACGGCTTCTAAACATTGTGCAATGGCGCTAGGGTTTCCTGGTAAATTCAAAATCAAAGTCTTGTTTCTAATGCCAGCTGTTTGACGCGACAAGATTGCTGTTGGCACATATTTCAATGAAACGCTTCGCATTAGCTCGCCAAAACCTGGCAATATTTTCTCGCAAACAGATTCTGTTGCCTCTGGAGTAACGTCTCTCTGAGCTGGTCCTGTCCCGCCCGTTGTTACAACTAAACAGCAGTTTTCTTGATCGCTTAATTTTATTAATTCTGATGCAATTTTTTGTTTATCATCGGATACAATGTTGCATACAGAATTCCAAGAATTCTTTAAATAGGTTGTTAAAATTTCTTCAATTGCTTTTCCGGAAATGTCTTCATATTCGTTTTTAGCAGCACGATCTGAGATCGTTAGAATTCCAATTTTAATTTTATTTTCTGAAATCATTTGAGTCTAACCGAGAAGTTTGTCACCAACGGCCCAATTTTCACCGTTGACTTCATCAAAAACAACGTAGGTGTGATCTTTTGGCTTATTTGCAACTTTTTCTAAAGTTTCAGTAAACTCAGCTGCAATCCTTTGCTTCTGCTCTTTAGTTATTTTTCCGACTAATTTAATATTGATATAAGGCATTATTAACTTTTCGATAATTGAAAAATTCCAACATGGGCAAATAAATTTGGCCAAAAAGTAATTTCTTGATTGCGTGATAGTGCGCGTTTTTTCTCAACAATAATATTATGATGATCGCAAAAGCTTTGAAAATCTTTAATACTTAAGAACTTTAAGTTTGGCGTGCTGTACCATTGATCAGGTAATTTTTTCGTAACTGGAACATTCCCCTTAAAAAATACTTGAAAACGGCCATTGATATGGCAAAAATTTGGAATTGCAACAATAACTTTTTTTCCAACGCGTAAAGACTCAAGGATAACTTTTTTAGGATTTAAGACTTGCTGTAAACTTTCATATAAAACAATATAGTCAAAGCGCTTGCTTGAATAATCTAAAAGCTCAGCGTCAATATCTCCATGAACTACGGTTAAGCCTTTTTCCATGCAGCGATAAACAGCTTTTTCGTTGATTTCTATTCCAGCCCCTCTGACATTCTTCTTTTCTTTAAGAAGAGACAATAGATCCCCGTCTCCACATCCAAGATCTAAGACTCTGGAGTTTGGCTTAATAAAATCTGCGATGATTTCATAATCTAGGCGATATGTCATCTTATTTTCTTTCTCTTTTTAGAAAGTTTCTAATTAGGCTTGACTGTCCGTCAACTTCAATTAAGAATGAATCATGCCCGTAAGAGCTTTTGATTTCACAACTTGAAACATCAATATCATTTATTTTAAGTGCTTTAATCATTGATTTTAGCTGATGTGTTGGATATAACCAATCTGATGTAAACGTAATTACAAGAAAACTAGCTTTTGCATCTTGAAAAACTTCTTCTAAGCTTTCTTCTTCGGATAGATTAAAATAGTCAAGAGCTTTTGAGATGTAAAGATATGAATTTGGATCAAATCTTTGCACAAAGCTATCTCCCCTGTATTTTAAGTAGCTTTCTACTTGAAAATCTTGTGAGAAATCAAAACCAACACGTTCTTTGTTGATTAATTGACGTCCAAATTTTTTGTCCATAGATTCATCGCTCATATATGTAATATGACCAATCATGCGCGCAAGTCCAATACCTATTGATGGAGGTTTTTGATCGTAATAATCTCCATTGTTCCATTTTGGATCAGTCATGATGGCATGACGCCCAACTTCGTGAAAAGCAATTTGCTGAGCAGTATGACCTGTGTTTGTTGCAATGACGATTGCGGAATTAATAATATTCGGATAAAGAACAGACCATTTCAGGACTTGCATTCCTCCCATTGAGCCACCAGCAACAGCATGCAATTTTTTTATGCCTAAGTGATCAATAAGAGATTTCTGAACAACAACCATGTCCTTGATTGTGACGACTGGAAAACTCAAACCATAAGGTTTTTTTGTTTCAGGGTTAATTGAAGAAGGGCCAGTTGTCCCTTTGCATCCGCCTAAAACATTTGAGCAGATCACAAAATATTTATTTGTATCAAATGCCTTATTTGGGCCAATCATGTTATCCCACCAGCCAGGCTTTTTATCATCTTTGTGAAAACCTGCGGCATGTGCATCGCCAGATAAGGCATGACAAATTAGAATAGCATTTGATTTATCTTGATTGAGCGTTCCGTATGTTTCGTATGCAATCGTGATAGGACCAAGCTTGAGTCCGCTTTTAAGCGTTAAAAGATTTGGTGGCTCAAAGCAAGTAACTTGTTGAGTTTTAACAGTTCCTAATGTATCCAAAGTTTTAAATCTCCTTTAATTAACCTCAAAATATTAACATAGCGTTTTTAAGGTGTCAACCTATCTCAAAATAGGCTTAATTGATCAAATTCCCCTTTAGACCAAAGGCAGACGCGCTTTTTATTTTAATATTTACAAATTGTTTGGGTGCGCAATTCTGAGCTTGGAAAGAAACTGTTTTGTTTGTTTTAGTTCGACCGCAGAAATTTCCAGAACCTTTCTTTTTGTCTATAAATTCGATTAAGACTTCTTGAGTTGTTCCGACTAGTTTTTGATTCTTTTTGCAGGAAATCTCTTTTTGTAATTCATTTAGCTTAACAATGCGTTTTGTTTTCTTTTCTGGCGTCACATCGTCTTTATATTTTTTGGTTGCAACAGTTCCTGTGCGAGGTGAATATTTAAAAATAAATGCTGCATCAAATTGAATCTTTTTCATTACTCGAACGGTATCATTAAAATCTTTTTCGTTTTCTGTTGGAAATCCGACGATGATGTCTGTTGTGATTGCAATGTCTGGACATGCCTTTCTTATTTTCTCAGCAAGCTTTAAATACGCTTGCTGTGTATAAGTTCGGTTCATTTTCTTTAAAATTCGACTACTTCCTGCTTGAAGAGGCAAATGAACATGATTTATGCTTTTTGGATTATTGGTAATAACTTTGATAAGTTTATCCGGAAAATCTTTTGGATGTGGCGACATAAAATGAATGCGTTTAATTTTGTCAATTTTGCTAATTTCATTAATAAGATCTGGAAAATCTTTTTTGCCATCTTGATAAGAGTTGACATTTTGACCTAAAAGAGTCACTTGTGGATAACCTTCTTTTGCTAATTTCTTAACTTCTTTAATGATGCCATTAAAATCACGACTTCTTTCGCGACCTCGGACATAGGGAACGATGCAGTATGTGCAAAAATTATTACACCCACGAGAGATAGCTACCCAAGCGTTTATGCCCTCTTCCCTTTTTGGATAAATATTTGAATAAGTTTCGGTGTCAGATAACTCGTAATCAAATGTTTTAAGTTTTGTTTTTTGTGCTTTTCTGATGAGTCCTGAAAGTTTCTTGTAGCTATCAGGACCTGCGATAAAATTAACGCCAAGATTCTTTTGGGTCAAAAGCTCTTCTTTTTTATCTGCAGCCATGCATCCTAAAATTCCAATCAAAACAGGTTTACCTTTTAGGTCATGACGAATTTTATGAATAAGCCCAATAATCTTTCGATTTGCATTTTCTCGTACTGAGCAGGTGTTAAGCATAATAATGTCGGCTTTGCACTTTTGATCAACAAAATTAAATCCTTTTTTGAGGAGAATTGAACGTATGAGTTCTGAATCATATTCGTTCATTTGACAACCGAAAGTTTGAAGAAATATTTTATTCATTTAGGTGTTCCCTTTTTTAAGTTTTTTGGTGCATGCAAAGCGAGGCTTAAACGCAAAGCGCGAAAAGCGAGTGCGGTGCAGTCATATGTTTTAATAGTATTCTTTGCATAGCTATTTTGTTGTTAGGCACTCTCTAGTCGCAATAAGATTGACGCCGAGGTCAAGAAAGTTTCTTTGAATAACCTCTCCACAATAAATAGAGTTATGTATGCGTATTTTCTTTATTTCATTCATTGCATCAAAAAGTTTTGACTTTGGAATTGGCTTGCTTGTGCGTACGGAAATCATTTTCAATGGAAGGCCTTTAGACAAAACTGATGAGGTCAAAACTCTCGTTGGATTTTCTATTTCCGAGCGCACATAGATCTCGCCTTTTTCGCAATCATTTCCTGTAATTTCAGAAATTTTATTATCAGCAAGTGTAACTGTAATATTGCATCCTTTTGGGCATTCAATGCAGATAAACTTTTTCATCATGAGCGGTTCCTTAAATATTCTGCAGCTTGTTTTCCTGCAATTTCGCTATCGCGTGAAACAGAGTCAGCCAAATCATAAACCTTAAAAGAATTTCCGCAGACAAATAAGCCGCTAATCGACGTTGTGTTAAGCTCACTTGATGTAGGACAATTTGTCTTTTTATCCATAGCGACGCCGGCCATTTCAATGAGTTCATTTTCAGGAATAAGTCCAACAGAAACCAAAACGGTATCACAATCAATAGTAAATTCTGATCCACTTACAGAATTCAAATGATCGTCAACCTTAACGACGTCTACTTTTTCAACACGCTTTTTGCCATAAATATGTGAAATTTTATGATTATAATAAAGAGGTATATCAAAATCGTTTAAGCACTGAACAACATTGCGAATAAGCCCCCGACTTTCTTTTTGAATTTCGATAACAGCTTTGACCTCTGCGCCCTCAAGCGTTAAGCGTCGTGCCATTATTAATCCAATATCTCCAGAACCAACAATGACAACTTTTTTTCCAGGAAGAAATCCTTCAATATTAATTAACTTTTGAGCAAGCCCAGCAGAAAATATACCCGCGGGCCTTGTTCCTGGGATATGCACCATCTCTCGTGTTTTTTCTCGGCATCCTGTTGCCATGATTAAAGCTTTTGCTTTAATTTGTTCGAGAGCCCCAGGCTTCAAAACAGTTAAAATTTTGTTCTGCGTTAAGCGGACGACGAAAGAACGCAAGCTGATTTCAATTTCGGGAATAGATCTTATTTTTTCAATGGCTTTTTGAGCATATTCCGGTCCGGTTAGGATCTCTTTAAAATATTCAAGACCAAAACCAGGATGAATACATTGATTAAGTATTCCACCTAAATGCTTATCACGTTCGATGACGAGGATATTTTTTACGCCGTTTTTATGTGCATAAATTGCAGCTGCCATGCCTGCAGGGCCGCCGCCAACAATAACAAGATCTTTTTTAAGCATGATCGCGCTCCTGTGCAACAATTTCTGAACCTGCACCATTCTTTGTAATTTCAGTTGGAGCTTTTTTTAAATTTTCTGAAAGAATCTTTAATATTCGTGTTGTGCAGAATCCGCCATGACAACGTCCAGCTTGAGCACGTGTTCGAAATTTTATGCCATCGAGAGTGGTTGCGCCACGGGCAATAGCATCCTCAATTTCTTTTCTAGAAACCATCTCACATCGGCAAACAATATCGCCATAAGAAGAATCCTTCTTGATAAAGTTTTTTATTTTTCTAAGCGAAGATGCAAACAAGTGAATTGTTTTCTTTCGATGAGAATGAAATATTTTTCTTTTTTTTAGTTTTAATCCAGCAGATTTAAGAATATCGCAAACCATAAGTGCAATAGCAGGTGCTGCAGTTAACCCCGGAGACTGTATACCTGCAACATTAATAAAGCCAGGGACCTTATCTTCATGGCGAATAATGAAGTCATCGCCAGCCGAAGGACGCAATCCAGCAAAATACGCAATAATATCGTTTTCGCTTATTGATGGAATCATTCGGCGGACACCATCTAAGACTTTTTTTAGGCCTTCATCGGAAGTTGATAAGTCTTCTTTACTGTCAACATCTTGCGCGGTAGGTCCGATCATCGGATTTCCGTCTGACGTTTTAATGACTAAGATACCCTTAGAAGTTTTAGACGGAAGAGGAAAAAGTAAGTGATTGGTAATGTGCTCTCGCTTTTTGTCTAATATAAACTCTTCACCTTTTCGTGGATGAATTTTAAAATTATCAATCCCAACTAAGCGTGAAATTTCATCAGCAAATAAACCTGCTGAGTTAATGACATATCTTGCGTTAAGTGTTCCGTTTGGTGTTGTAATTTCAAAAGGCGCTTGAGAATCTCTTTCTGTTTCAAGTTGCTTAATATGCGTAACTGGTGAATTTGTATAAATTTTTACATTGTTTTGCACCGCGTTTTCAGCCAAATCATAAGCTAATCGATAAGGGCTTACAATACCCGCTGTAGGTGCATAAAGAGCAGCAACGGCTGTTTTTGAGAGATTTGGCTCATGTTTCTGAAGCCATGCTTGATTTACAATTTTTAACCTTGGAACGCCAAGTTTTTTGCCGTCATCTTCAAGTTTTTCTAAGAGAGAAATGTCTTCTTCGTTAAAAGCGACAATGAGTTCGCCAACTTCTTTAAAGTCAACACCGAGTTCTCTGGAAATTTTGCGAATGAGCTTGTTGCCTTGAACACAAAGTTTTCCCTTGAGCGATTCTGGAGAATTTTGAGTACCAGGATGAATAATGCCGCTGTTAGATTTAGAGACACCAAAAGCGAGTTCTTCTTCTTTTTCAACAATAGCGATTTTTAATTGATATCTGGATAGTTCACGTGCTATGGATGTTCCAACAACGCCTGCACCAATAATAATAATGTCGTAGATCATTTTATGTGAGTGTTCGCTTAACAGCTTGTAGCCAACCTGAATAAAGCGTGGTTGATGATTTTTTTGTTATTTTAGGAGAAAATTCTTTGTCTTTTTTCCAGAATTTCTTGATTTCGTTTGTGTTACGCCAATATTTAACGGCAAGTCCGGCAAGATAAGCAGCGCCTAAAGATGTGGTTTCAATTATTTCTGGACGAACAACATTGCTGCCTAATATGTCAGCTTGAAATTGGCATAAAAAATTATTGACTACAGCTCCGCCATCAATTTTTAAATGTTTGATTTTTAACCCTGAGTCTTTTTGCATTGCAAGTACAACATCTTTGGTCTGATAGCACATAGATTCAAGGGCTGCACGTGTGATGTGATTTTTTGTTGTTCCTCGAGTTAACCCTGTGATGCTCCCTCGTGCATCTTGATCCCAGTATGGTGCTCCAAGTCCAACGAACGCAGGAACAAAATAAACGCCTTCATTGTCTTTTGTAGACGTTGCCATTTTTTCGGTTTGAGAAGCTTCTTTGAAAAGATTAAGTTCGTCACGCAACCATTGAATTGCCGCTCCTGCAACAAAAACAGCACCTTCCAAGACGTAGATATATTTTCCTTTAACGTCACAGCCTAAGGTTGTGATTAATCCGTGTTTCGACGTAATACGCTTTTTTCCTGTATTCATAAGTAGAAAGCAGCCTGTGCCATAAGTATTTTTTATTGTACCTGGTTCAAAACATGTTTGCCCGAATAATGCAGCTTGTTGATCGCCAGCAATTCCTGAGATCGGAATACCTTGAGAAAGATTTCCAATTTTAATTGTATGGCCAAATATGCCTGACGATGGCTTGGCGATTGGTAGCATTATTTTTGGAATTCCAAATTTCTTTAAAAGAATAGCGTCCCAATCGAGTTTTTCAATATTAAAAATCATAGTTCGTGAAGCATTGGTATAATCTGTTGCATGCACTTTGCCGCCAGTTAGTTTCCATAAAATCCAGGAATCTGTTGTTCCAAAGCAAAGCTTTCCTGCTCTTGCATCCTTTTTTGCTCCGGAGACATTTTTTAAAATCCATTCAATTTTTGTTGCTGAAAAATAGGCATCAATGGGAAGGCCAGTTTTTTTCTTAAAAAGAGAAATTGCTCCCTTTTGATTTTTTAGGTTTTTGCAACGCTGAGATGTTCGCCTGCATTGCCAAACAATTGCGTTATAAACAGGTTCACCAGATTCCTTATTCCAGACGACAGTTGTTTCTCTTTGATTTGTAATGCCAACAGCAGCAATTGAATTTTCTGGAATCTTTTTAATGACTTTTTGAATGGAATGAATGACACTTTTCCAGATCTCATCAGGATTATGTTCAACCCAGCCTGGTTTTGGAAAATATTGAGGGAATTCTTCATAAGCACTAGCTTTAATTCTGCCATGCTTATCGTAAATGATAGCGCGACTACCTGTTGTTCCTTGATCTATAGAAAGTATAAACATGTTTTATTTTAACACGGCAACGGGGTTTCGGAGATGAAAAATTGTAAAAAGTTAATACTGATTCTACAAGATTCGCTTTAAGTTATTCCTTTTAGATAAGATTGTCTTTTTGTTTCTTCAAATCGTTCGATAGCGTATCTTAGCATTGTTCGCGGCATCTTTTTATAATGTTTCTTTAAAAATTTTTCCTCAACAGCTAAATCTCGTTTTCCGATTTCTCTAAGCATCCAGCCGACCGCCTTTTGAATTAGATCTTCTTTATCGAGTAAAAGAGTGTGCGCTATTCTTAGCATTTCGTTAAATTTGTAATTTCGTATATAACAAAATGTTGATAGCGCTGCAATTCTTCTTTCCCATAAACTTTTAGATTTAGCCAAATGGTAAATGGGTGCTTTGTTTTTATTCATCAAAAATGATCCGACAATATGGTGTGCCGACAGATCAATCAAATCCCAATTGTTGATATATTTGGAATGTTTTAAATATATTTTATATATCTCCTCTTTTTCTAATAAATCCGCTTTTTGATATTTTAGAATAAGGATAAACAAAGATAATAAGCGATGTTCGTGAATTTTTGATTTTAGTAGTTGCAGCGTTTCTTTTATTGCTAAGCTCTGATATTCTTTGGAGAACTCTCGTAACACCGGAACAGTTATTCCACAAAAAATATCTCCTTGGCCGTATTCTCCGGGTCCAGTCTTAAAAAATCGCTGCAGAATTTTAGCTTTTTTCTTGCTGCTCTGTTTTTGTAAATCAATTTTTAGTTTTTTTAGTGACATAAAATTTTTTTCCCAAAGGTGCGGAATCCTTATTTTGAAATTTACTCTTTTCGTCCCTGTATAAATGTTGCTTTAATGTTTTCTGCTTTTGCTGTACAAATGAGTTTATCGTGCAAAGACAATCTTAAATCCCCTGAATCCGTAGACACAAGCTTGTTGCTCCTATACAATGCCAATATGAAAATTCCGTTTTCGTGAAAATAAGGATCATCAATTTTCTTGTCAAGCGCAGGGCTGTTTTCCATAATTTCAACGTTAACAAGGCTAAAGCCGTCAGGTGTAAGCGCAATTTCTTCTAAATGCCATGGTGCAAAAATACCTTTTTTTATAAAATAAGCTCTTGCGCAATTGCTTAAATAATTTACTAATTTAGAGCGAACAGATAGTTTGTATAATACAAAAAGAACAAATAGGACTACGATTAAATTTGTTAAAGGTAGGAATTTCTCTGGAAGAATAAAATCAATAAAAGGAATATGAATCTCGCCTACATATTTAGGAACCTTTATCGCATTGATAGCCGTAGCGATTAAACTAACAAATCCAGCATAACCCATAATCATCAACACAGAGGCAATTTTTCGTCTCTGAGAGTTTCTTACGATAAGCTCTGACTCTCGTGTGGTAAAACCTGTTCCGGTAAAACAGGAAATTGCCTGAAATCGCGCTACGGGTAGTTTTAGGCCAGTCAGCTCAAAAGCAATCGTGCCGATCTTCACCACAATAATCAGCATAAAAATAAAAATTACAAATAAGAATAAATGCATAGAATGCTCCTCTTTTAAAATTAATTAAGGTTTTCTCTTTTTTGACTAGTTATTTTAACACGGAATGAAATTGAATTTTAGAAAGTATGAAGATTCTTAAAAGTGTACAAAAAATTGTTTTAAACAAAAAAATCGTGAAACGTTGAGGAAATTTCGGAAATGGTGAGTGAGTAGTCTCTGTTACAAAAAAGGATAACGTCTGCCCAGGCTTTTGTGTCTGAGCCATATTTTTCGAACTCATGGATATTGCTTCCGACAAAAGTTTCAAGAGTTTTGTCTATTGTGTATCCACGTGATTGAACGTCTCGGTTCATTCTGGCTTGCAATTGTGTATCAAGATCAGAGTCAATAAATATATGAAAATCAATAATATCAGAGAAATCTTTGTATGTAGAAACTTCTCCTTCAATGATATTGAAGCGCTTAGGATAATATTTCTCGGTTTTTGTTGCACGCCCAACGTCTGAACAATAAACCGGCTTATCAATCACAAGATTACTTCTTATCATTGAAAGGTGCTCGTTAATGAGATCCATCTCATTAGCTTGCGGATGTGGTCCAAAAATTCCAAGATCTTTTCGAAGGTATCGACATGTCTTATAATCGTCGAGGTGTAAAATATTTGTTTCTTCAAGGGCGTTGGCTAATTTTTTGCTAAAAGTAGATTTGCCAGTTCCTCCTGCTCCACCAATTGCAATTAAGCGTGGAGTGTCGTTGTCTTTGAAATAGCGACTAATGATGCTTGCAAGCTGACATTCAATTAATGTTGAATCAGCGCGTGTTTGTTGTTTAGAGTCTTGATTCATGATTAGAAATAAGATTATCTTGGTTTTTTAAAGAATTTCTTATTTTTACTAGGAGAGCTTCTGTTGCTGCTTTTTCCCTTATTTGATGGGCGACCATGATAAAACTTTTCTTCGCTAGAACCTTCTTCTTTTCGCGGTACATAGTTTCGTTCTTTTGGACGACTAGAGCGATCGTAATCGCTAGTTTCTCTTGGGCGGTTAGGGCGATCATATTCGCTAGCTTCTCTTGGGCGGCTATATTCGCTGCGCTCTCTTGGACGACTTGGGCGATCGTATCCGCTGCTGCGTTCTCTTGGACGACTTGGGCGATCGTATCCGCTGCTGCGTTCTCTTGGACGACTAGATCGATTATATCCTTCTCTTGGCCTTGAGAAGCGTTTGTCTTCAAAAGTTTTTGGTTTTGATTTTTGAATCAGAGATTCAATCTTTTCTTCAAGAGAATCTAAACGCTTTTGCATGTTTTTAAGTAAAGAAATGACTTCCTGACTGTTGTTTGAAGAAATTTCAGTATTTTCTAAATTTGTTTTTTCGCTCATTTTATACTCCAGTTTAAACTTCTATTTTGAATTGTAAAATTTTTTTCCTCTATTTTTTATAATAAGACCGTTTAAGAACTTTCTTAATATTTGATGACCGCATTTGATGTAATTTTTATGATCTTCCTTTCTAAATAACGCTGATAATTGCGATTTTGTTATTTCAAAATCAGCTAGCTTTAAGATATCGATAATGTCAGTATCTTTAAGACTCAAGGCAACTCTAAGTTTCTTTAATATGTCATTATTTGTCATAAATAAAAATCCGTCTTTAAAATGTTAACGAACACCAAGTTCTTGACGACGTTTCTGAATGCCTTCATCTTCGAAGTATTCATCCAATGTTGTATGAACGCGATCAATGTAGCCGTTAGGTGTAATTTCAATAATACGGTTAGCTACAGACTGTATAAGCTTATGATCGTGAGATGAAAAAAGAAGCGTTCCTCTAAATTTTTCAAGACCGCTATTAAGCGCGGTAATGGATTCTAAGTCTAAGTGATTTGTCGGTTCGTTTAAAATGAGTACGTTTGCTTGCACAAGCATCATGCGCGAAAGCATACATCGAACTTTTTCACCCCCAGATAAAACTTGAACTGATTTGAAAGAATCTTCTCCAGTAAAAAGCATTCGTCCTAAGAATCCGCGCACAAAGTTTTCATCTGTATTGTCAGAATATTGACGCAACCAATCGATAATATTGTAATCAACATCAAAGTATTTTGCATTATCTTTTGGATAATATGCACGCGAAGTAGAGGCGCCCCATTTAAAGCTGCCGGTATCTGTTTTAATTTCATTCATTAAAACTTGAAACAAGGTTGTTTTGGCGAGATCGTTAGGGCCAATAAAAGCAATTTTATCCCCTTTTTCAACGGATATGTTTAAGTTTTCAAATGCAAGTTGGTTATTAACAGATTTTGATAGCCCCTCGATATGCAAAACATCATTCCCCGCTTCTCTCTCTTGTTCAAAACCAACATAGGGATATTTTCTCGTGGAAGGCTTAACATCTTCTACAGTAAGTTTTTCTAAAATTTTCTTACGGCTAGTTGCCTGTCTTGACTTAGATGCGTTGGCGCTAAATCGAGCAATAAAATCCTGAAGCTCTTTTCTTTTATCGGAAATCTTTTTGTTTGTTTCGCTACGTTGTTTTGATACAAGTTGACTTGATTCTTGCCAAAAGGTGTAATTGCCAGGATAAAGCTGAATTTTTTCAAAATCAATATCAGCAACATGTGTACAAACTTTATCTAAAAAATGGCGATCATGAGAAACAATAATAGCTGTATTTTCAAAGTTGCATAAGAATTCCTCTAGCCACATATTAGTTTCAAGATCTAAATGATTAGTTGGCTCATCTAAAAGTAAAATATCTGGATTTCCAAACAATGCTTGCGCTAAAAGAACTCTAATCTTGATACCTGCTTCTAGTTGTTTCATTGGTTTTTCATGTAGTTCTTCCGGGATGTCTAGTTCGCTCAATATTTTTCCTGCGTCAGATTCAACATTCCATCCATCTAAGTCAGCAAATTCTCCTTCAAGCTCGGCTGCCCTCTCTCCATCTTTATCCGAAAAGTCTGGCTTGCTATAAAGAGTATCTTTTTCAGTCATAATATCATAAAGCTTTTTGTGTCCCATGATAACTGTTGTGAGTGCAGTATATTCATCAAAAGCAAACTGATCTTGTTTTAGGATAGAAATTCTTTCTCCAGGTGTGACGTTGACGTCTCCTGTTGTGGTATCAATTTCCCCAGAAAGAATTTTTAGAAACGTAGATTTACCTGAGCCATTGGCTCCAATAAGGCCGTAGCAATTGCCAGAATTAAAGACAATATTGACCTTAGAAAAAAGTTTTTGCTGCCCGTATTGTAAAGATACGTCATTACATGAAATCACTATAAGCCGCCATATTAATTATATTGTTAATACTGATGAGTTTCTTAGGAAAGTCAGCATACACAATCTAGAGTCATTTGTAAAGGATTAAAAGCTTGATCGAAATATGACAAAAAGAGCCAATGATTGCATCATTGGCTCTTTTAGAAAGATCTTAAGCTGTTTACATAGCTTTTTTATTGCACGCATTTTGTAACTTTTAGAATAAGTTTTTATAGGTATATTATTTTGCAGTTTTTTTTGGTTTTTTATTCTTTTTCTTGTCTTTCTTACCTTTACTTTTCTCTCCCATTTTTATTCTCCTTTCGATAGCTTTTTAGCTGTTTTCTTGAACTTGATCAGAAGTAGGACTGGAATTTGCCTCTATTGCTTTCTTTTCTAGTTTCTTTTTCTTTTTTTCATCTGCCTTCTTTTTTTTAGCTAATTCTTTTTGATACTTTTGATATGAATAATTATCTTTAGCCAAAACACTCTCCTTTCATTTTCGCTTACGGTTTTTTATTGTCTTCTTTTGAAGTATTTAAATTTAATCTTTTTATAATAATATTATAAAGAATCACTGCCAAGAGACATGAGCCTATGAAAATAATCTTTTCGATATCTTTTTCTAACGAGAAAGCGTTAAGGTTCATTATAAGTATACCAAAAAGAGGGAAAATGATTACTGCGATTGTCTGTTTTGATAAAGGCGGAAAGTTTTCTTCAGGAAAGGTAATTTTAGTTAACCATTTTCCAAGCTTCCTATAGAGGAACACCCCGGCAATTATAAAAAAACCAAATATTGCTTCAAGAGTTAAGTTTTCTAGATTGTTTATTGTAGGGTCAGGTAGACGGCTCGGATCTCCCAACAAGAGAAGATAGACCATACATAAAGCATTCAATAAAAGAAAAATCATTATTCCGCAGAGGCGTCTAACAGATTGAGAAGAAAATGATTTCCATGACCGATATGTGGTAACCACGCAGAAGATTCCAAATATAGGTATAAGCAACGTAAACAAAGATAGGCCTAAGATAGATAAGTAGCCATCGCCGCTTATAATTTGCTCAATGATCATTTCGCCGTATAACCAAATGAGGTAAGCGCCAATTACTCCAACAATTATGCTTAAAGTTTTAAGATATTTCTGAGCAATTTCTTTTGTTATTTTCATTAACCGCTTTTTCTTTTTTAATTATTCAGCCTTCTTCGAGCTTATTTTAATATCTGTGAAATCTGATACAAAACGCCTTCTGCAACCTTGCTGTCGGGGGTTAGCATTTTTCTGGCTCTTACTCGGATTTCTATTTCTCGTTCTGATTTCTGTAAAATAATTACGCGAACATCTGATGCATGAACTTTTGCATGAATAGTTTTAGTTGTTAAAGTAGTTTTTCTGATGCTTCCAATCTCTCCAAGAAGCTTAAGAATTTTATCAAAGGCCTTGTTAGGTGAATATTTAAATACGCCGGTTGCTGTATCCTTGCCGATAAGAACGCCTGCGACGCCGGCAGGCAGGAAAGCAACCCCTAGCGCGGTTGAAGCGCCATAAAGAGCGGCACTTTTAAGCCCTATAGGGCTAACGCCTTCAAGTATAATCATAGTCACAAGCCTCGGAATGCTCGTAATGTTTCGGTAAACCTTATTTTTTATTCCGATGCTGTATCCATGAACAGTCGGAATCTTTCTTTTTGAATAATCTTTTACAAAAACTTTTCCAAGATTCAAATGCGCTTCGTTAATTAAAAGGGGCATTCTTTTTTCTGGTTTTAAGTTTTCATTCTTCTTGTGCTTTTTGTTTTCAGCACCCTCTCGGATAACTTTAAGTGAGTCAACATTAAGAAGCCCTTCTTGATTTTTAACAATAAGTATTTCTTTTAAATCTAAAATAACAACTGGAAAATGAAGTTTTCCTTTTAGGATTGAAGGTAAATCGTATTGAACCCCAATTTTATTGATATCGATTAAAATTCCTTCTGGGAAATCTTCGGGGTTGTAAACCTTGAGGCCAGAAATTTCTGCAGTAGTTTCGAGTATTCCGATGTCGATCTTATCGATATGAACTTTTGTTCCTAGAATATTTGATAAGCTTATTGTTGCAATAATTCGAATGACTTGAGTTTTGATTGGTCCAAGAAAAAGAATGAGAACTAAAATAATAATGACAGTTTTTTGCCATCTTTTTTTAAATAGAAGAAATCTCATTTAGGAATCTCTCCTGCTTTTTGAAGTGCTATTTTTGCACAAATTGGACCAACGAGCTCGTGAATAACAGTTGCGCCAATGATAACGCTAATAATGGTGTCCGAGATGTGATGAAATGCTGGATTTTGCTCGACAACAAGTGCAAGGCCAATAACGATACCCCCTTGAGGAATAAGTCCACCTGCAGTGTATTTTCGGATGTTTTTCGATGATTTTGCAATGGTTGCACCAATAAATGTTCCGAGAAATTTCCCAGAAGCCCTAAGTACAACAAATAGCAAAACAATTGTAGCCGATGAAAATAAAACTGAGAAATTCAGATGCATGCCGCTTAATGTAAAGAATAAAATAAAAACAAGTTCATCAACGTATCTCTCCATAAGTTTAAAAATTTTATCTTGTTTCTTGTTAAAATTAACAACAATTGCGCCTAAAGTCATAATCGCTAAAAGAGCATCTGCTTCAATTGCGCGACATAAACCAAAACAAATGGTTAAAAGACCAAAAACAACAACGATGTGAACTCCTTCGCTTTCCTTAGCGATTAAGTTCGTAACACCATTAAAAATAACACCAAATACTGCACCAAGAGCAACGGAGCCTAAAATAATTGCAACAGGCTGAAGAACAATATTGCCAAAGCTAAATGTTGTGGATGTTGCAAACGCTGCTGCAACAACAACCGCAACGCTGTAATTAATGATCCCTAAGACATCATCAAAAGCAGCAGCTCCAAGCATAGTCGAAGAAACTTCGCCAACGGGCTTGTATTCTTGCTTGATGGCAAGTGTTGCTGATGGATCTGTAGGCGATCCAAGCGATCCCAGCAAAAGACCCATTGGGATAATTACGGAAAACCAACTTGTAGAAGCTTCGCCTATAATCATGGGTCCTAAGAAAATAAATCCTAAAGCGATAGCGATAAAAGCAAATTCGGCCTCAAAAAGTGTTATGAGGAGCAATCCTTTGCCGAGCTTTTTTATATTTGAATATAAAAGTGAACCGCCAATGGAAAAAGTAATAAATGCTAATGCAATGTTTGTTATAGGATTCGTTGCCTCTGGAAAGCTTTTTGGAATAAACGGCACGATGCTAGGATTAAGCAGAACGCCAGCAATAATATACCCTGTGATTTTTGGGAGTTTAATTTTTTGAGCAATTTCTCCCAGAATAAATCCGCTAGAAACAATAATGCCAACAATCAAAATAGAATTCATAATTAGCTGACCTTTTAGTAAAGACGTTTATTTTTATTTTTATTAAAAAGTTCAAAAACTTGAATATTTTCTTTGCGCATAAAGTTTTTAATAATTTTAACGGGACTCTTTCCTTTTTTCTTCAGTGTTGTATTTGAAATACAAAGTTCATTGAATCCGTATTTTTTAGCATCTGATATTTTTGCTCCGTAAACAATTTTTTTAATTTTAGCCCAATGACAAGCGCTAAAACACATCGGACATGGTTCACATGTTGAATAAATTGTGCAGTCGGACAAATCAATTGTTTTTAGTTTCTTGCATGCTAAGCGAATAGCAGCAATCTCAGCATGTGCAGTAATATCAGTTGTTTTCCAGACGACATTGTGAGCGCAAGCAACAACCTTATCGTTTTTAATGATGCAAGCCCCGAATGGCGTTTGTCCGCTTTTGATACCTTTTTTTGCAAATGAAATTGCTTTCTGCATAAATTCTTTATCTAATTTTAAGTTTATTTTTTTCATTTTTTTAAGGTGTTTTTAGTTTTTGTGTAATGTCGTAAAAGTCATAAATATGATTTTCATCTTTAAAAATAAAATTAGTTTCTGGAAGCAATGGTATGGGAACATTGAAATAATTACGCAAAATAATTCGAAAAGTATTAATAGGAGTCATGTCTTGATGAAGAACCCCTTTTTCTTTTAAATTAGGCAGATAAAGAGCATTTAAAATTCCCATTTTCTTCCTTAATTGGGCTTTTGTAGCTTTTGTCCAATCAAACTTCTTAGGTGAACGTGCATATTCGATAGGAAATTCTCCTTCGTCACTTTGAATAATGATAATTGGCTGTAATTTAGATTTTTTTTGAAGTTGTTCAACTAATTTTAGAATTTTCTTATTTAAGTAAGCAACTTGGCGTACGTAGCCTTCCTTAGAGAATTCTTCTTCAACAGAATCATTTTTTGGTGCAGCGTAGCTTCCGTCGATATTAAAAACATGCGGTGGATGAGGACACAACATATGCATAAAAGTAAAAGTTGGCTCTTCTCGCTCTGGAATTTCTGCTAATCGATCAAAGACCCAAGGAACCCGAAGCCAATTGGCGTATGCCTTTGAAGGTTTATTAAAAAGAGAAATACCTTTTTGTTTTAATATAATTGAAATAGGCATCAAAAAAGATTTTTTAAATAGAATTTCTTTAAACATCGGCTGATAAAGATAAGTGAAGCTAAAATCAGCATTAGAATTTTTAGCTGTGGGAGGCCAGTAAGATCCAAATTGAATAATTTGATAACCTTGAGATTTTAAGAATTTAAAAATTTCTGGATTCTTAAGAAGAAGCATATACATAGGGCGCCAGTCTGGTGAATTGGGCCCCATAATCTTTGTTAGCCAACTAAGATAACGCATATTTAAAGATGAAGATAAAGAATTTGCTGTTTTAGGGTAGTTGGATGTACTTCGCTCTGCTGTATGAAACCCTAGTTTTCTTAAGTTTTCAAGAAAATCTGAATTGTCGAAATCGTAAAATTCTTTTAGATTTTCTGTATTTCCATAGCGGTCAAAAATAAGATAATAAATGTCCCTTTGGCCGTTAGAATTTTCTACAGTAGAAAACTTTGGTAGATTAGTTTTTTGAAGATCTAGAGAATTTGGCTGGCCTTTTTTGAATATAATTTGATTCCCTAGGGTTAATAGCGGAAAAATGATTAAAATAAGCCCAATCGCGTTTAAGATTTGAGTAGATTTAGGGTAATTTGATTTTCTGCTTCTTATTAAAAACCATGTTAATAATCCATATAATAAAATCCAAAATACAAATAAAATCCAATATGTTGGAGAAATAATTTTAGAATCCATTGTTGGAGGATTTTTAATTAGAATAGATGCAAAATGTCCAAATGAAAAGAATAGGAAGATGCTGAGAGAAGCAAGAATTCCTGGTTTTTGATAACTTTTAAAAAGATATCTTGAAAGAAATAGAAAAATTCCAATCAGCGCAAATAAAACAAAAATTGGAAAAAGAATGTTTGAGAAAATTTCAGAATTTGGAGTTTCCCAGAAATTCTTAGCGTATAAAGACAGAATTGGAAATGTTGCAAATAAAAACGGATGAAGTGTGACTAGAAATATTCTTTGGAGGTTTTTTTTCATTTTTTATGCATTAAATAAAGAATTCTTTGTGATTCTGAGATTTGTTGAGTATTTCCAACTGTAAAGAATTTCTTAAATTCTTTTTCAAAAGTATTTTGATTATAATTTATAAAAATATCTTTTCTGCTTTGCAAGAGTCTTTGAACCTGAGAATCAGTCTTAGGAATAAATTCAATAATAAGAGTATCGCAAATCTCGCTTAAGAATTGTGCAATTCGATCAAAAGGTAAGTTATTCGAAATAGCTAAATGATGAATGAGCGCTAGAGCTAGCGCAGTATCTGCAGGTCCCCTTTCGATAAGCGATAGCCTTTCATTGCTCTGAAAGCCTATTGCTGAACTTGGATTTGTTAAGTCCATTAAGAGCGGTAAAATATTTTCTTTTTTATCTTTTTTGCAATCATTATAATTTTTTTCAACAACAATTGGATCAACTTCAAAAGAAACAACTTCTCTTTTGTCTTGACTTGCGATTTCACTAAAAACACCCGTATTGGCTCCAAGATCCCAAATCATTTTTGAATTTGATTTCTCTAAATATCGAGTGACAACTTTCTTTTTTTGCTTAAAAGCCTCAGGAGAATAATTTGTTTCCGAGTAGTAATCAGTCCAGTGGCTACGATTTGTTTTTAATTTCAAGCTTTTAATGGAGCTCTCCAAGCTATCAATGATTCCTAAGAGAGAGAAATCTGACACTTGAGAGTTTGATTGTTTCTTAGATTTTATTGAAAAATGCTTTTGTGCATCTGCGTGTAAATAAATATGCGTAAGCAATGAAAAGTTAAACCGCGCCTTAAAAGGTAGCAGTTTAGCTGCTAGATCAAGAGGAACTCCATCTATAAATTGTTTAAATAAGCTGTTTAGTCTCACATCGGTATAACTCATTAATGCGAGCGGCGCTAAGAAATGTTGGCAGAATTGGCGATATGCGACCCAAGGCTGACCTTTCTTATATTTTTCAAACGACAAGGAATCAATAAAAATAGGCTTTCCATTTTTAAATTGAACATTAAAAGCACTGCAATCTTTTAAAGACATCCCTTTTCCTAAAGATTCTTTTTGTATTTTAAGAGTTAAAAGAGCAGCATCTTTAAGTTGAGAAAAGCACCATTCATATGGATACGAAATAAAATTAATAATTTCAGGTCGAATAATTTTATATAAAATTTCAGGATTAAAGCTGGGGATTTGTTCTTCGTCGTGAGAAATTAAAAGATTGTTTTGTGCAAGGTTTTCGTAGAGACCACTTGAGATGAGGCAATCGTAATTGTCTTTGTAACTTGTATTAATTTGGCGATATAAAATATTGTTAGACTTAAAAAGAAACCCATCAGGATCTTTGAAAGAGGCAGAAAGTTTTTGTGCGGCTATTGAATCACTCACGACTCGTGTTCTGATTTCTTTTGAGTTTTAGAAAACAGGTTTTTAAAAAACAGGAGAATTTGGCGCCAAAAAAGTTTGATTGCAAATATCCCGCCTAACATGAAAGCAATAAGAACTTGAAAAATATAGCTGCCAGTGCCAGGATCGAGATAGGCGTAAGCTGGTTTTGCGAGACCATCTGATAAAAGTAAGATAATAATTAAAATGATTAATTGAAACATGAGATATTTTAGCATAGAAGCGATCTGATATCCTGTATTTTTTTAACTTCTTTATGCTTATTTTTTTATCAAAACACGTTCAATCAATATTCGCATTTGATTAACAACGTTTCGCGGTAACCGAAATTGTGTTCGCATTAAAGGTGTTGCGACTGTAAATTCAAATAAATCTTTTTGATTTGGTACTTTTTGAATATCAACCTTCATAGGCATTTGAGCCATACATCTCTCCGTCTATTCAAGTTCTCCCATTATTCCTTTGGAGCAAATGGATTTAAAGTAAACTTGACAAATTTGATTTTGTAAATCTTCATCTGAAGAAACAAAGACTCGCATATAGTTATCTGTAAGTCCATCCCAGAGACCATCTTTCTTTTTCTCGAAAAGCACTTTTTGAGAAGTGTCTAGAAATTTCGACATGAATACATTTTTCTTCTTTTGACTAAGATCTCTTAAAATCTTGCTTCGTTTGGCTATGATAGGTTTATTGATTTGCCCAGGAAAATCTTTACTTTCGGCTAATTTTCTATTTGAATAGCTAAAAATATGAAAATAAGCAAGTGGAGAAGATTTAAGAAAGTCATAGGTTTGATCAAAAAAATCATTTGTCTCTCCTGGGAAGCCAACAATAACATCTGCGCCGATGCAGAGATCATGAATATTTTGAGTTGCATATTCAAAAAAAAGATCCAAGTCGGCTTGCTGATAGCGACGTTTCATTGAATGCAAAATTTCATCACAGGCACTTTGAATTGGAATATGTAAATGACGACAAATTTTTCTATTTGACGCCATTAGTAGAATTAAGTCTTTAAGAATATTGTTGGGTTCGATTGAAGAAATGCGAATACGTTCAATTTTGTTAATGGAAACAATTTTTCGTAAAACATCACTAATGTTTTTATTTCTAAAATTGTATGAACCAATATTGATACCAGTTAAAATAAGTTCTTTGTATTCGGCTTGAGCTAAGCTTTTTGCTTCATTTACAATATCGTCAAATTCACGACTGCGTCCTGGTCCTCTCGCATGCGACACTTCGCAATAGGAACAAAAATTATCACATCCATCTTGGATTTTTATATTTGCTCGTGTTCGTTTTAGCGTTGATGCAATTGATGGCATCACAAAAGATTTTCTCTCAATCTCAGGAACTATTATCTTTGTGCTTTCACTTGGTTTGGAAAGTAGAATTTGGGGCAATTCCATTTTCTTTGCATTTCCAATGATCCATTGCACGCTAAATTCTTTTTTAAGTTCTTCTGATTGCGTTTGTGCTTGACAACCAATTAATGCAATTTTTGTCTTTTTATCAAACCTTCGGATTTTAGAAACAAGGCGTCGTGTATCCAAGTCTCCTTTTTCCGTAACGGTACAAGTATTAATAACAGCGATATCGGATTTTTTATTTTCATGAAGAACTTTAAAACCATGACTTTGGCATAAATTTTCAAGTGCTGCTGTTTCAGCTTGATTTGATCGACATCCGAGAGTGTAGAAAGAGATTGTTTTTTTCATAATTTAAAATTAATCGAATTAATTATATACTAAATTTGATAAATTTGCATGTTAATAAAAATTCGCTATAATGAATTCTTATGAATATTGGAAATATAAAAATTAATAAGCCTGTTTGCTTGGCCCCTATGGAGGATGTTACAGATATGCCGTTTCGGTTAATTTGTAAAAAATTAGGAGCTGATTTGGTATATACAGAATTTACAAGTAGCGAGGCTTTAATTCGAAGTGTTAGAAGCGCGTTTCATAAAATTACAATTCGAGATGAGGAGCGCCCTATTGGTATACAAATTTTTGGTGGCGTCCCTTCTTCTATGGAAAAAGCAGCGCAAGCTATTGAGCAGGCAAATCCAGATTTTATTGATATCAATGCTGGATGCTGGGTTCGAAATCTTGTGGCACGCGGTGAAGGTGCCGGACTTTTAAAAGATTTAAAAAAGTTTGAGAAAATCATAAAGTCTGTCGTCAGAGCTGTCAAGTGTCCTGTTACGGTTAAGACTCGACTTGGGTGGGATCATGAAAACATTGTAATTTTAGAAGCTGCTAAAATGATTGAGCAAGCTGGCGCTAAAGCGCTTACAGTGCATTGTCGAACTCGAATGCAGGGCTACAAAGGAAAAGCTGATTGGTCGTGGCTTGAAAAAATTAAGAAATGTATTTCAATTCCTTTAATTGGAAATGGAGATATCGTGACACCAGCAGATGCAAAAAAAGTTTTTGAATCTGGATGTGATGGCGTTATGATTGGGCGAGGAGCAATATTAAATCCTTGGATTTTTAAACAAGTGAAACATTTCATTGAAACTGGTGAATATTTGCCCGAGGCATCGTTTAAAGATCGTATTGAAATGTGCATGGAGCACCTTGAACTTGCAATTGAATTTAAAGGTGAGCGACGAGGCGTTAATGAATTCAAAAAACATTATGCAGGATATTTACGGGAACATCCAGGGGTTGTTAAACTTCGTTGTGAGCTTGTGCAGTATAAAGATCCCAAAAAGATTTTTGATCGGCTTAAATCGTTATTGTAGTTCTTTTTCTGATAGACGTTCGTGAATTCTTAGAATATCCGGAAAGATTTCTCTAAACTTATCAACTAGTTCAGGATCAAAAAAACTTCCCTTTAGTCTTTCAATTTCTTTAAGCGCATCTTCAGCGCTCCAGGCTTTTTTGTACGGTCGATTTGAAGTCAAAGCATCAAAAACATCGCAAAGGCAGACAATTCGTGCAAAGATCGGAATAGATGTATTTTTTAATCCTTTTGGATAGCCTGTTCCATCCCATCTCTCGTGATGCAAAAGAGCAATTTCTTCAGCAGTCTCAAGAAGCTGAGATTTGTTTTCTCGAAGAATTCGGGCGCCAATAGTCGTGTGTTTTTTCATTGTCTCCCATTCGCCGGAATCCAATTTTCCAGGCTTTAAAAGAATGTTGTCAGGAATCCCAATCTTTCCGATGTCATGCATTTGGCTTGCATAAAAAAGTAAATTGCTATCCTTCTTCTCTATTCCCATTGCTCGCGCCAAAAGCGCACAATAATAACTCATGCGCTTGATATGCTGCCCTGTCTCACAGTCTCGATATTCTGCAGCGCTACCAAGCATTTGAATAATTTCTCTCTGAGTTTCTTGTAACTCTTTAGTTCTGTCTTCAACTAAATGTTCAAGATTTTCTTGATGTGTTTTTAAATTTTCGGAATATAAGAAATTTCGTCGATTAAAAAGTTCTAGCCAATAGCAAACGTACATGCCAATCAAATTTGCCATAACTAAAAAGAAAGCATTCGTGGCAAGCTCTTGTGCTGGAGTGTGCTTGACCCAAAGAGCCACCGCAGAATAAAATAAGATAATAATTGTTCCCGCTAAAGATGCCCAAATAAATCTGGCACGCATAACTGCGTATCCGTAGAGAAAGATTGTGATTAAACTTGGATTTGCACTATAGCTGAATGAATCAGGTAAAATAGCGAATTTTGAGATAGCTCCAATTCCACAAGCCATAATTCCCATAAAAATTGCAAAACTTGTAAACTTTTCAGGTCTCTTTGTAAATGTAAATGCAATAGATCCAATCATGAACGGCCAAACAATAAAATATCGAAGAAATAAAAGATACCATAGAATGGCTTTTGGATAAAACCAGATTTCAATAAGACCAAAAAGACCCCAAACAAGAATTCCTAAGAGCATTGAAATTCGCGTGTTTGTTAAATAGTGCTTGAAATAAAAGCTAAGAAATCGCATTTCCATCTGGCCTTTGAAGGCCAGCGTAAAAGGATTCATTTGCGTATTTTCTTCTTTTGTTGTCTGATTTTCTAAATTCATAATATTGTAAAATTATAACATACTTTCGAGGAAAGGTTAATTTAGAAGAAATATTTTATTTTATTAATAAAAAAGCTTAGGCCGGGTTAAAATTCAACCCGGCCCCTCTAAATTTTATTAATCGAAAAATTAATCTTAATCTTGCTTTATCGCACTTAGAGCACATATATCATTGATCCGTTGAAGTTCCGATAAAATTCTGCTGTATGTCATTTTGAATATTAGAGATATTTAAAATCGAAGGTTCAAAGGTGTGTCCCGGAGCTTGGGGAGTTAATGTTATATTTGAACCTGGGTAGGCCAGGTATGCATAAAATGTTCCAGACAAAAAAACCTCACCAGTTCCTCCGGTTGCGCTTAAACTGATACCCGGAATAGCGAAGTAATTATTTGTTATAGTTCCTGAAACCATGTAAGCTTGAAGGGGTAAATTGCAAGAAGAAGTAACTTTAACATGATAGCCTTTGCCGGGTTTCAAAGATCCGATTTCATTAATCGATTGGCCATTTACTAGGCTAAGGGAATTATTATCTTCATCAACAGCTTGCACAAAAACATCAGAGTCAATTAAAGGCTGAAATATCGCAGCAGCATCTATTTCATTTATTAATGGAAATCCAATAATATTCCATCCCTCGTTTAGAGTTAAAATTGTTTCATTTGGATCCAATGGAGCTTGATTACCGGCTATAGAAAAATTGACATTAGAATTCATCTTAATCTGATATCCTTCATTTATGTTCATTTCTCCAATAGTGTCAATATTGTAATCTGGCCAAATTACGCCTATATGATCATCTTTAATAATTTCAACTTGATTAATAATAGGATTAAGAATATTCGCTAAACTCATATCATCGCATACTATGTTAAAAGAAATTAAATTCCACCCTTCTTTTAACTCAAAAAATTGAGAAGAATCGTAGGCACTAAAGTTTTGAATAACATTTTCTGGGTTAGCTTGAAGGATTGCGCTTTCCGGATCAAATATATAATCTTCAAAATTGGGTGTAACTGTCCAAGTTGTACTCCATGTCGAATTACCGGGAAGATCGAAAGAATAATATCCCTGGTTATTAGTTGTTGCATGAAATTGCCGAGAATAATTAGGGCTAGTTGCAATAACGGAAACATATTTTAAAGGTTGACCATTCTTCAAGATAAATCCAGAAATCCGAAAAGCCAGTGTCACACAAACCTCGACCAATTTTTTATTTTCTGCATTCAGTTCTCCGTCAAAAACATTAACTAACAAATCATAGGAACCTGTCTCTAAAGCTTTATTTGTGGTTATCGCTCCAGTGCTAGAATCAATTGCAAAAAACTCTTCTTCATTGCCTGATTCAAAAAAGTAAGTTAAATCTTGATATATTCCATCATCAAGAGCCTCTACATCAAAAACGTAACTGCCGATGTTTGCTAAAGTAGTCATATGCTTGAAACCTGTAAGTGTATCAAAATATGGAGGATCGTTGACTAGCTTTACTGTAATTATCATAGATTCAGAATCTTCTAAAATAGGTGTGCCATTATCCGAAACATTAAATGTTATCGAATGATCACCTGTTTGATTAAAATTTGGTGTCCAGCTAAATATTTGAGTTTCAGTGTTAAAAGTTGCACCTTCAGGTAAATCGTTTGCTGAAAATATTAAAATATCCTCAGAATTTGGATCAGTTGCTGATAGCGCAAATTCAATTGTATTTTCAGCCATGCATCCCTTGTTGCCAATAGGGCTTAGTATTGGTCGACTATTAAATTCAGAGAAATTGAAACGATATTCAGGGTCTCCCAATAAATTTGTGGTTAAATATACATATCTATAGCACTCATCCATTGCACTCGAAATTAGTCCATTATTCTTTTCATGACTATAAGAATTTAACCTGCCAAGTGACTTTTCCGCAGGACCGCTAACATTGTTAAATGCTCCATCCCAAAACCATCTACCAAATGTTTGAGATGCTCCATTTGTTGAATAAGCAGAAAACCATCCAAAGCGACTATTCATAACTGTTGCAAAAGCTCCTGTTATCGGTGAAGAAGTAAGCAATTTTTCTGAGATCGAATCAGTGTTGAGAGTCGTTGTGTAGGGATTTTCATTGTCAAAAGCTCCTGAATAGCATCCGTGCGAATAAATGAATATTGGTCTTTGATTGTCTAAATCCGAAACATCATCTAAGCTCATTTTCATGACCATTGTATTAGTGGCGTGGCCTGTGTGGTTAATATAGAATGCCCCTTCATTAATTCTTGTCATTACTTCATCCATATTCCATTGATATTCAGGGGGGCTGTTTGGTGATCCTGCGGGAGGAGTATCGCAAAGCATATCAACTTCTTCTGGGTAATATGCTTCAATAAATCCAGAAGTTCCAGAGGGAATAGATCCAAATTTAATTTCTTCTATTTCAGCGATTGCGTATTTATATATTCCATAGTAAAGTCCTGCATATTCTCCTAACATTAAAGGATCTAAGCGTTCATTATTTGGTTGAGCGAGAATAGTTTTTTGAACAAAATTATCAGCTTCGGTTATACTATCTACAGGCGCTCGTCCAACAAAAACATCTGAAAAAAGATCAATGTAAATATTGATATCGTCAATTTCCATAAAAGAATTATTATTGTTTGAATCGAATCCTCCGTCTAGGTTTGAATAGTACAAATCAGATGGGATCTCTGTTTGTCCAAAAGCTGCAGGACAAGTCCCTAAATATCTAACTGGTACAATAGGTAGCTCTGTTTGTCCTCCTGCCAATGATTTATCCGCATCTCCACCAAGTAAAACGTATTCTGTAGAAAGTTCTTGATAGGCGTATCGAATATAATTTCTTATTTTTGCTGCCTTATCATTAAATTGATTAAATGATCCGCAAGTGTCTCCCCAATTATAAGGACCCGTGCAACTATAATCAGAGTCATCGTAAATATCTTCTACTGTGACGACACAAGCTGAGATCGGATTTGTAAGTCTACTTTCTTTGTAATCGGCAAACACCTGAAAAGAAAGTGCAAGATTTTCATCTGTTATGATGAGGTATTGGCATTCCTCTCTTGATGGATCCATAGGGTTGCGATCTATCGGATAACTATCTAAGATATATGATTTAATTTCTCTTTGATTTTTCGGTAAGTTTTCTAAAGCCGTGCTTTTATCAACTATTTTAGAATTTTCCTTTTTGGCATTTTGTTCATTGGTATTGGCTGTAATATCTGATAAAAATTTATCTAGAATTATTTCTCTGTCTGTCTGCTTTCCTCGATATCCATGTTCGATAGGCGCAGCTTTTGGTTTTAAAGTTATAGTTATGGTTTTATAATATGAAATTTTGCCATTTTCTGGAATATATTCAATTGGGCATAAGTTAAATGTATAAAAAACAAATCCTCTGTCGACTTGTTTGGCAGGGTTCGTATATGTTCGTTCAGGATATTTATTTTTTGATAGATAAATCATTTCATTAGGCATTGCGGATGAAACATCGAAGCCCGCATCGATTAATTTTTGTTCCGGTAGAATAGGAAGCTGCTTCTCTCCATAACTGAGCTTATGTTCACTGGAGAGCGTTACGCGCTCGCCAAGAGTAATGGTGTAGCTGTCCAGTTTTGTGGCAAACGGTAAAAGAACTTTTGCGTATCGAATCGGAATTTCTGGTTTTCCTTCTTCGCTTTGAATTTGAGTCGCTGGCATGCTAATTTTATTATAACCATTTTCAAGAGGAATAAAAGTTGGTTCATCAAAAGTGTATACAATGGTAATTGTCTCACTCTTTCCGGTTTTTTTAGGAATTCTTGAAAGATCTAAAAGATTTTTTAATGGATCAATGGACGATTTTTCTTCATCTTTTATATATTCCTCAAATGGCAAGATTTTTTCAGATTGCTCAGTTTTTTCAGATTTAGATGCCAAATTGCGACTAAAGGCGCTTGTTGCTTTTCTTGTCTGTGATAAAACTTGATTTGGCGCTAAAAAGCTTAAAATTATGAGCAACGCTAAACATTTGGTTGATAAATTATTTTTCATGCCATTCTCCCTTTAAAATTTATTTATCAATAAAAAATCCTTATTCTCGATAAACCGAAAATAAGGATATATTTTTCCTTTCGGTAGCCTCAGCCCTCTATGTGCTTGCATAGAGCTGAACAGCTTTGCGTCCTTGTCTCACAACAAGTTTGCCTTTATCGAGAAAATAAAAAAATATTTTATAAAAGAACATGTATTGTTTCTAATTTAAGTATATCTTATAAATTTACAAAAACAATGGATAGGCAAGATTTTATGAAAGCGTTTTCTTTTTTTATGAGTTTTTATAAAAAAATAAGTCGGGTTAAGAATTTTAACCCGGCCCAAATTACATATTTTTTTTAAAAATCTACTGAATCGTTAAGTTGCAATTCTCATCGACTTTTACAGCTATCTCCAAGCAAAAAATTGTTATTTTAATGTTCTTTTGATTTTATGACTGTTTCTTGCCTTCTATCTTTTTAAAAGAAATTCATTTTAATCAATATCAATGTAATCTGTTTTTTTCATAGAAAATAAATATGCTCGACCAGCTTCAAACTGTCCGATTCCATCAATCCAGACACCATCAACTTTTTCAATGTATTTTTCACCTTGCACATCCTCAACATGCCACAGAGAATCATTGTCAGGATCGATTAGCCCGGCTATGGTATCCATCGCATTTTTATCTGCTAAAAATCCAATAAAGTTATAACCTGAAAAAAGTTCAACATTTGTTTGTCCCAAGTACAAAGTTCCTGCAAGTGTCATGGTCGTAGCAGAATTCAACTGGATTACAACACCATTTCCTGGGCTTAAAGGTTCCGTAAAATTATTTACTCCCGAACCTGGATTAAAGAAGTTATAATTTCGGTCATAAGCCATCTGCAAATTTCCCTCTGCCACTAATGGTGCTAGCAAATCTTCTATTAGCATACTTTCGGCTTGAACTGTTGGAGCAAAAAAATTCATACCCGCATCAAATGTCAAATTTTGTGTAATAATGGCCACTTCGTAGCGATAAATCAAATCAAATGCATTTGAGACTTTTACTTGATAACCTTTTCCCGGCTGCATTTGTCCAATTGTGTTGATGTTCGTTTCCGGCCAATAGACATGTCCTTGCCCATCTTGAACGACAATAATATCCTCTTGATGTCCTGCAAAGACATCTTCTATATTAAAAGGTTGATCCAGCGGATACCCAATCATTTGCCACCCTGGAGACAATGTAACAGTAGTAGGTAAAGATACAGGATTAGCCACCAAAGAAAGAGTGGCTTGCTCATTGACTTTAACTTGATAGCCTTCCTTGACATCAATTTCGCCAATCGTATTGATTCCATATTCTGGCCAAAAAACATGTCCTGAGTCACCCTTGATAATAACAAGGTTCCCTTGAGAAATAAGCGGCGCAAAAATACTCTCAACCGACATATTTACTGGTTCGACATTAAAAGAAATCATATTCCATCCAGCATTAAAATGTATCTCTTGGGAAACAGCCGACATGCCTGTGGAGTAATTCTGAACAATATCCTCATTGACGGATGTGTAATATATTGGCGTGAGTGGATTAAAAGTGTAGCCTTCTTTGAATGTTTCTACTGTTCCAGACCAGTCCTGTTGAACAACAAAACGATATGTTCCATCAGCTCCTGTGGTAATAGGTGTTATATTGGGGTCGTTGGTAGTCACCAAAACCCCTTCCAAAGGGGCCCCATTTTCTGAAACAACACCTTGAATATTATATCGGGAAAGAATAAATGCATTTCCCGAGCCGAAAAAGTTTCCTAATCCATAAGCATTTCCAATGAGCATTTTACTCTCTGATAGCGCAACTTGAGTACCAAACGAACCCAATTCGTTCTCAGGAGGAACAATCCGAGTTGTCTCTGTCTCTGGCCATGCCCCAGATGAATTACGGGTATACAAATAAGTTGCATTTCCTAAGGACCCTCCGTAAGACCCTACAAGAATTATGTCATCTTCTATTGCAACAGATCGACCAAAACATCCACCTTGTATACCATCGCTGGGTAGAATCTTGCGTGTTTCATTCTCGGGCCAGTTACCATCGGAATTCTCAACAAAAATATAAGCTGCTCCTAAATTTGAAGCAATAGAATCATCTGTGTGAGCTCCTACGATGGCGGTATTTCCAGATAAAGAAACTTGGGCTCCAAATGAACTTTGAGAACTACCGTCACTTGGAAGTATTTTTTGTTCTTCTTCCCATAAGGCAGTGTTTTCGTTTAATTTAAAAATATAAGCAGCTCCAGCATTGGTTCCGTTTGTGTCGTCGTTAAAATCTCCGATAACAAGCGTATCTTCTTGAGTTGAAATTGATGTTCCAAATTGATTACTATTCTTGCTGTCATTTGGAAGTATTATGCTATTAGCAATGGGAGGAAATGTACCTTGAGCATTTCGTTTAAATACATAAACAGCTCCTGTTGAAGCGCCAGATATAGATGAGTTTCCATCTCCAATAAAAAGTGTATCTTCTATTAAAAAAACAGAACCTCCAAAATGAAAACTAGCTTTTTGTTGATTGTTCCAATTTATTCTTTGTGTATAGGTTTCTGGCCACGTACCGTTTAGGTTTTGTTCATAAATATAAACATAAGAAAAGCTTCCGACAATAATGGTGTTATTTGAAGCACTGACAGATAATCCATAAACAGTCGCCTCTGGATTAGGATTTACTAATGCCTTGCTTTCAAAGTGAGGCCAATTGCCATCTTCATCCTTGGAATATATATAGGCGCTACCGAAATAATTATTTGTAGAAGCGCAGCCTATAACAGCCTTATCTCCTTGTATAGCTATTTGATAAAATCCAAACCCACTACCCGAAGAAACATCAGATCCAATTATTTTTCCGTTTTCCCAATTGTTAACAACTCTTTTGTAATCCTCGTAAACATCACCAGCCTGACTGGAAACTGACAGCTTCAAGTATAGTGGTGTTGCTTGCTCCAAGACATTAAGCGTTGCTAAAATAGGATATTCTATTTCACCCCCAGTTCCTGCCTCAGGGTATTTCTCGCCAAATGTGATATTATCTGCAACCATCCAAGGCCCCTCTAGAGATAAAGCATATTCCACTGTATAAGAGTTAAAAGACTCGCCGTAAGCAACACCTCTTATTTCAATAATTTCATTTTCAAAATATTGCTTAAAATTTTTCGGAGAAAATATTTTTGCCGCTAATGGCGTTGAAACATCTAAAGCTGCATCTGCATTTAACATTCCATGCCCAAATGTTTCATCAAATCCTGAATCGCTAAAATTAACAGCTGAAAATCTTAGAGCAGATCGCATTTGCTCAGGAGTAAATTCAGGATGCAAAGCCCTCATTAAAGCCAATGTGCCAGCTACATGCGGAGCCGCCATAGATGTTCCATTTGATCGATAATAAATATCGTCTACAATGTGTTCTCCATTTTCATAAAAATCAGTATTTCTTGCTCTTAAAGATAGGATTTCAACTCCGGGAGCGGTAACATCAACCTTCATCCCAAAATTTGAAAAGTCAGCTTTTTCAGAATTAGAATCAATCGCCGCGACTGCGATAACGCTCTGCAGATTCGCTGGCATAAAAGCACTTGTTTCAAAATCGCTATTGCCCGCACTTGCAATATTCACACATCCACTCGCTTGAGCAAGGGCAAATGTATCTTCAAGAATTTGGGAGTATCCTCGCCCAGACCAAGAATTGTTTAATAGATCAGCACCATTTTCAACAGCAAAATATATGGCTGAAGCGAGATCATCCTCATAGCCGTCACCTTGTGAATCTAGTCCTTTGATTGCCATAATTTCTGCTAAAGGAGCAACTCCAATGATGCCTATTCCATTTTCTTTTGCCGCGATTGTTCCTGCGCAATGCGTTCCATGTCCGTGATCATCCATAGGATCTGTGTCTTGATTAACAAAATCATATCCGTATTCATTTTGATCGTTCTGCCACATGTTTTCGAAAATATCAGGATGAGTGTAATCTACGCCAGAATCAATAACAGCAACAATGACACCTTGACCCTTTGATTTTGCCCAGGCACCATTATCTTGCAATGGATCTCCCGTATGAAGAAAGTCTGGTGTGAGGCCATACATATCTCTATAGCTATTGCCCCAGCTACCAGAGGATGAATAATAAGGATCATCTGGTTCATAAAAAGCATAATATTTCTTAACATAATCAACAAATTCAACATTGTCATCTGATTCATACACTGCTTTTATTTGTTCAATATTGAAAGATTTGTTGTTAAATTCCATAACAAAAATAGAAGAAAGTCTGTGAAGATATTTTACCTGAAGATCAGCATTTGCGCTTTGTGAGCGATTATAAAATCGTTTATTCATATTTATAACTTTTTCTGTGAGCTCAAGCTCTTTCTCTTTTTCAAAATCAAGAGCTATCTTAGAAGTTAAAGGGCCTGTAAAAGAATCAATTGAATGTTTTAAATCTAAATCAATTAAAGGCTTTATTTCTTTAAGGTCGTATTTCTTATTTAAATTATCCAAATCACTATTGCCTGTAATCTGAGAAAATCCATTCTTTTGACTTGCAAGTTTCTCAGCAACAACAGAAAGCCCACTTCCCTCTTTAAAACGGATAAATAATCGATTGTCTCTATACTCAACTGTGTCTGGCGCTTTCATTACAGCAGGAGTTTTGCCAATTTTATTATAGCTATTTTCTTTTTCTTGCTGATGTTTTAATAATTCATGAAATTCTTTAAGGTGTAGACTAGATTCAAAATTATCCTTAAGAGGCTTAAAAGATAATTCTTTAATAGAAAACTTGCTTTGTCCGTTTGCCAAAACAAGCTCAGGTAAAAAGCAAGCTCCTAAGATAAAGATAGTTGCTGTTAAGCAAAGAAATATTGTTATTGCATTTCTTTTATATTGCATAATTTTTTTCCCTTTTTAAATGTATTAAATAAATTAAATTGTGTTTATTGAAATTTAGAGTTTCTATTCTTTGTAATTTTGGAATAAAAGCATCCATTTCTTAATATTTAACTTTCTCTATATATTTCAATAAATCGAGTTTATTGCTTTGCTCTTTATGATTATCTTGTTTTATTCTTTAAGAAGTTTGAAATTATAACACAAAAAAATCAAATAACAAATTTTATAAAGGATACCATGTAAAATCGAAAAAACAATGTTATTTTGAGTTTTTCTTGAATAATTTTAATTTTATTTTTAAGTTGAGGTCTATTAGAAGAATGATTATGTTGACAGCTTCAAAGGTGCACTTTATAATGGCAAAATGAGAAATTCAGATATAGCTATTTCTATAAAAAAATTAAGTAAGTTTTATGGGTCTTTTGAGGCGCTTAAGGAAATTTCCTTTGATGTTGAGCGCGGAAGCTTTTTTGGGTTTTTAGGGCCTAATGGGGCTGGAAAAACAACAACAATTAATGTTTTGACTGGACTTTCGAATTATAAATCAGGATCTGTTAAAATTTTTGGATATGATGTGACATCAGAATATCAGAAGACAAGGCCTTTGATTGGGCTTTGTGCGCAAGATTTTAATTTTGACCCCTTTCTTCCTTTAGAAAAAATGCTTATTTACCAAGCTGGCTATTTTGGTATTCCTGAAAAAATAGCAGAAAAAAGAGCTGCTGAACTTTTAGATCGATTTCAGCTTCTTGACAAGAGAAATGTTAAGCATCGCGCTCTTTCTGGTGGAATGAAGAAACGTCTTTTGCTCTGTCGAGCTCTTATTCATGATCCTGAAATTTTGATTCTTGATGAACCGACTGCCGGTTGCGATCTTGAATTAAGATTTCTAATTTGGGATTATTTAGCAGAATTGAACAAAGAAGGAAAAACAATATTTTTAACAACACATTACATGGAAGAAGCTGAGAAATTATGTAAAACTCTTGGCATTATTCATCAAGGAAATATTGTTCGTATCGGTAATAAAGAAGATATTTTAAAAGATAAAACGCTCCAGGATGCATTCTTGGAAGTTACAAATCATAGATAAAAATGCTTATAAACAACCCCATAGGAATCTTAGCTTTATGTAAGCGTGAAATCATGCGTTTTTTATCGGTGGCAACACAAACATTGTTTCCTCCAATGATTTCGTCGACTTTGTTTATTTGTATTTTCGGCTTAGCTTTAGGAAAACGTATTGATTTAAGCGAAAGTGGGATTACTTATCTTGCTTTTATTATTCCTGGCTTAATGACCATGAATGCCATTACAAGTTCTTATGAAAATGCCAGTTCTTCTTTATTTATATCAAGATGGCATAATCATGTTCAAGAAATTTTGCTCTCTCCTTTGTCGTACTTTGAAATGGTTTTAGGAGTTTTGGTCGGAAGTCTTGTTCGTTCACTTTTAGTTGTAAGTGCAGTTCTTACAATTTCTCTTATCTTTAATCCGATGCCAATTTCTCATCCATTTTTAATGATTTATTTCATGATTATTATTCCTATTATCTTTTCGTGCGCTGGTATGTTGGCAGCGCTCTGGGCTGAAGATTTTAACATGCTAACAATGTGGAATACTTACTTGATTATGCCGTGCACTTTTTTAGGTGGAGTTTTTCATCCTATTCACTTGATTCCCAAGCAATTTCAATTCTTTACAAAATTAAATCCGATGTATTACTTAGTCAGCGGAATGCGTTATAGTGTTATTGGCGTATCTGATGCGCCAATTATTTATAGCATAATCATTTCTTTGGTGTTGGCTTTAAGTATTTTTCTTGTAACGGTTTACTTGTTCAAAATCGGATATAAACTGAGAACATAAAATGGATTTTCTTACTCAAAAAGTTTTAGATCGGCAAAAGGAAATTTATAAATGGATTCGTAATTCTGAGTGCATGCGAGAGCTTCCTCTTTATTCGTCTGTTGATATTAGAGATTCTGGCTTCAAAATGGCTGTCGTCGATACGAATCTTTTTCCAGCTGGTTTTAATAATATTTGTTCTCACGGCATTGCAGGTGCAACGCTTTTTATTAAAAAAGCAATTTCAAAAAGAGTTAGTCCTGGAAAAGATATTTTGATCATTGCCGAAGAGCATACTCGAAATACTTGGTATCTGGAAAACATTCGAGTCCTTAAGGAAATTATTGAGCTTGCTGGATATAATGTCACAATTGCAACCTTTCTAACCGTTCAGCCTAATTTTTGTGAAAATGCTAATGCTGTTGAATTGCTGACGGCTACAGGTAAGCCAATTAAGATTTATTGTTTTAAAAAAATTCTTGCAGAAATTAAAACTGGAAATCGAAAATTTGATTTAATTATTTTAAATAATGATTTAACTTCTGGTGTTCCAGACATCTTGCGAGAATCTGATATTCCAATTTACCCTTCTCTTCAAGCTGGATGGCATGTTCGATCAAAGTTTGAACATTTTAAGCATAATTACGGCTTGATTGAACAATTCTCAAAAATTATCGATGTTGACCCTTGGCTTCTAACATGTTTGGATGATGTTGTTAGGGATATAAATATTAATGACGAAGCTGATCGTATGCGCATGATGGGTCATGTAGAAAAACTTTTTGAAAAAATTGAAAAGAAATACAATGAATATGATATTAAAGAAAAGCCGTATATTATTTTAAAATCGGATTCTGGAACGTACGGAATGGGCGTTGTCCCTATAGAAAACCCGAAAGATATTTTGAATTTAAATCGCAAGAACCGAAACAATCTCTTTAAGGGTAAAAGCGCAAAAATAACTGATCGCTATATTTTGCAAGAAGGTATTTCAACAAAATATCATATTAATCAAGAAATTAGCGAAGTCTGCATTTATCAAATTGATAATAATTTAATCGGCGGGTTTTATCGTTCTCATGGCGCCAAAACCAACCGTGATAATTTAAATTCTAAAGGAATGAATTTTAAGACAATGTGTCCTCATCTTAGAAAATATGGAGATTGTGGAGTTCATCATGATATGAATATTTTTGATGTTTATCGACTTCTAGGGCGTATTGCTGGTATTGCCGCACACCATGAAGTTCTGCATTTGGAAGGACTAAAGAAATGAATTTTATTTTTTTGATGGATCCGCTAGAAACCATTAAAATTGAAAAAGATACAACTTTTGCTTTGATGCTTTGTGCTTATTTTCGCAAACATCGTGTTTTCTTCTTGCCCGAAGGAAATATCTCAATTAAAAATGAAAAAGTTAATTTTTGTGTAACTGAAGTTATTCCGCAAAAAAATATTAAAGCACCTTTTATCAAGAAAGAAATAATTCAGCTTACAGAAGACGATGTTGATGTTGTTTTTATTCGAACCGATCCTCCTTTTGATCAATCATATTTGATGAGCACATGGCTCTTAGATCGCTTGCCAAAGCGTGTGGTTGTTATTAATAGTCCAAATGGTATTCGAACAGTTAATGAAAAATTATGGGTAACTCGATTTGCATCGATTATTCCAAAAACGCTTGTCACTCGCAGTAAGAGTGACTTTATAGAATTTTTAAACGAAGAAAAACAAGCCATTGTAAAGCCAGTTCATCTTTTTGGAGGAATGAGTATTTTTCATATAAAGCAAGGAGATTTAAACGCCAGTGTTATTTTTGAAACATTAAGTAATTCCGGTGGTCGAGAAGTTATTGTTCAGCAGTATATTCCAGAGGCAAAAGATGGAGATAAAAGAATTTTATTGTTAGATGGTGAGCCGCTTGGCGCGCTTCTTCGCGTGCATTCTAAAGATGATCATCGAAACAATTTCTTTTCTGGAGGATGTGCACGCGCGTGCAAGATTAATCATCATGATCAGCGCATTATTCAAATTTTAAAACCACACTTGCGAAGTCTTGGGCTTTATTTTGTCGGGATTGATATCATTGGAAATTATTTAATTGAAGTTAACGTGACCTCTCCAACTTGCTTGCAGGAGATAGATCGACTAAATCATGTTGTTCTTGAGGATCGCGTTATTAATTTTGCTGAAGAACTAACAAAAGTTTATTAATTAAGGAGAGTTTAATGAAACTAATTTTATATTATTTCCCCGGATGTCCTTTTTGTGGTCGTGTTACAGCTTTTATTGAAGAGCATAATATTGATTTGGAAAAAAGAAACATTCATCAAGGTGATGTTATTAAGCAAGAATTATTAGATGTTGGCGGTAAAACCCAAGTCCCTTGTCTTATAATTGATGGAAAACCAATGTATGAATCAATGGAAATTATTAAATGGTTTAAAGCAAATGTTTTGTAATTAAGCTAAAAAATATATTGATATGCAGAAAGGCCCTGGATTTCTCCAGGGCCTTTCTGGTTTAGAACAATTTATCTAATTATTTGGATTTTAAGATCTTCTTAGCCTTTTCATCCATAACATCAGTCAAGAAAGAAATTCCAGTAACTTCTTCTGTTTCTCTGTTTCCAGCAAACAGATCGTCACGAGAAATTTCATTTAAAGAAAAACGTCTCGCACCGGCAAGCAATTGTTGCAGACCAGCCGCTAGCTTATCAGCAGCAGTCCAAGAAGCAATTGCGCCAAATGGAATATTTTTCATTTCGTCTTTTCCAACTTTCTTTTGAACATCATAATAACCTGCAAAAATCTCTTCAGGAGATGTTCCGTTCGCTTTAACAGCTGCAGGAAGTTCATTCCAGCTTCCATTAAGTTTTTCTCTTCTGTCTGGATGAAGAGCGCCTTCAATATTAGACCCTAGATAGCCAGGAATCATCAAAGAACGACCCATACAAATAAGTTTTGTAAATGGAGCACCGAGAGCTAATGCTTTGAAGATTTGGTCTTCTTTGGCTAATCCACCAGCAAAAGCCATGTCAACAACATCTTTGCCTGACTTTTTAAGAATAGAAGCATACTCATATGCTTTAGAATGAAGATGTATCGAAGGAACGCCCCAGCTTTCCATCATGTTCCATGGACTCATTCCTGTTCCACCGCCAGAACCATCAATCGTTAAAAGATCAAGCTTGGCTTCTGTTGCATATTTAATCGACATAGCCAAAGCCTCCATGCCATAAGAACCTGTTTTAAGAGAAATTCTCTTATATCCAAGTCCCCGCAAATATTCTACAGAATTCATGAAGTTCGTGTGAACTTCTTCCTCTGACGTTAAGCTTGTGTACCCTAAACGACTATGACGGGCAAATGATTTTATTGCACCAGCTTTAAAAGCTTCTTGTACTTCGGGAACTTTTGGATTAGGGTCAACAACGTATCCTCTGTCTTTTAGAAATAGCGCATATTCAAGTGAAGTAACTTGAATTTCTCCACCGATATCTTTTGCGCCTTGACCCCATTTAAGCTCGATAATAACTTTGTCACCGTATTTCTCAACAACATATTCAGCAACACCATTTCTTGTATCTTCAACGTTAAGCTGAACAATGATAGCGCCGTATCCGTCATAATATCTTAAAAAAGTATCAATTCTTCGATCAAGTTCAGGTGCTTTTTTAATTTTTCCGTTTTCAATCACTGATTGCTTGTCAACTCCAACGACATTTTCTCCAACAACAATTGGGTAGCCGACAAGAGCAGCGCCAACAGAAAATGATTCCCAATATTTTGCAGCAATAAAAGTAGAACCTAGGGCACCAGTCATAATTGGAATACGTGCTTTTGTTTTGATTTCTTTTCCAAATTGAGTTTCAATGCTAACATTTGGAAAAATACAATCATCTTCTGATGTTGAAAGACCTTGAGGAAGACCATGTGCACCATAATTGTATCCTTGAATTCTAAGATTATTGTAAGCAACGCCAAGATGAAGCGTATTAGCACTTCCGGCAGTAATTGCACCAAAATCTCTTGGATATAAAAGTTTTCTTCCCTTTAGACTGGAAAGCCATGTTTCGCATTTTCCTTTACAATCAGCACGACATAAAGTGCATAACCCTGATTCGCACGGATCTCCACGATTAACTGTTCCTAGTGCGTCATTGGTTTTGGATAAATTGAGCATTGCCCATCCTCCTTGTGTTGAAGTGAAATTTGAAATGGTTAGCTGATAAGCACGATATGCCTAACAATCAGGAATTATTCTAGCATAATCAGAGAATCTGAAAAGATTTTTTTTATCTGTTTTTTTTATTTGTTTTTAAGGAAAATGAAGAAAAATGTTTGCGCGCTAGACATTCTTTTTTTAAGCTGAATTAAATAAAAAATGCTAAGAGTGTTTCTTCGGGAATTTCTGTGGCAAGAATTTCTTTAATAGTTTTTTTATCTGAGGATTTCCAAGAAACAATAACAATATTGTCCTTGTTCCGATGTTTTGAATAACGCTTTGCAAGATTTGCAGCAATGAGAAGTTCTTCTTCTGATGGATTTTTTCCTTTTAAAACAACAGTTGGGCCTTCAAAATCTTTGAGCTCAAAAACAATATCATCATTTTCTGCAAGATCAATCAGTTTATTGCTTTCGTTTTCATCACGCCCAATAATAATCTTAAAATTTTTATTAATACGAAAATGACGACCCCATTTTAAGCCTACAATCTCAGCAAGATTTTTATAGCCATATTTAAAGCTATCTTTCATTCTCCGAGCAAAATTTTTATCTGTTAAAAGGCAACCGCCGCCTGTTGGTGTATAATTTTTAATTTGAAGAACTTTCCCCATTTTCTGTAGTTCTGATCTTGATCTTCCAGAAAAGCTACAAAGCTTTTCTCGATCAATCTTATTTTCTTTTTCAATAATCGTAGGGTCAAGAAGCTTTGCGCATAACGGTCTAAGAAGTCGTCCTTCTAGCCCGCTTTTTTCTTCAATACATTTAAGGCTATGACGCAGTTGGGACATCGGCCTTTGTCCTAGGATTTCACCAGTAAAAACAAAATCAGCATTAATTTCTTCCATGTATGCTTTTGCTTTTTTGAGATTATAAATACGACAATCAACACATGGATTAATAGCGGATCCATAACCATGTTTAGGCTTTTTGACAATCTCTAAAAAATCTTCATTGAGCTGAATAATCTTAAGCGGAATTTTAAGCTGGGCGGCAATGTCAATGGATCGAGGCTTGTCGCCACATCCCCAGGGAAGTAAGAAATGTAAACCGTAGACTTCGACTCCAAGATCAACAAGGATCTTAGTTGCTAGAGCGCTATCAAGGCCCCCGGAAATCATGCTAACTGCTTTTATTTGTTTCATAAATTTCTCCATTGAAAGAATGTATGCTATCGCAATTCATATCTGTATTCAAGACAATTTTTAGATTGCAAGAAAATCTTGCGTCGAATGTTCTTTTATGATATATATATAAATCCTAATAATTATTAAATAGCGAGTTAAAATATGGCAAAACAAAAGAAAAATAAAAAAACGATGAATGGTGCCCAAGCTTTAATTAAATGTTTGGAAAACCAAGGTGTTGAATATATGTTTGGACTTCCAGGCGGATCTGTTATTCCAATTTTCGATGCCTTAGTCGATTCAAAAATAAAATCTATTTTGGTTCGCCATGAACAGGCTGCGACTCACATAGCCGATGGCTATGCTCGTGTTACAGGAAAACCTGGCGTTGCTCTTGTTACGAGTGGGCCTGCAGCAACCAATACAATTACGGGCATCATGACAGCACATATGGATTCTGTTCCTATGGTTGTTTTATGCGGACAAACAATTACGCCAATGCTTGGCAAAGATGCGTTTCAAGAAACGGATACGTTTGGTGTAAGCATGCCTGTTGTTAAACACAGCTATCTTGTTAAGAACACCAATGATCTTCCAAGAGTCATAAAGGAAGCTTTTCATCTTGCGCAGACTGGTCGGCCAGGTCCTGTTTTAATCGATCTACCAAAAGATGTTACCTCTAATGCCTTTACGGGATCGTCGTTAAATCCGAAGACAGATCTTCCAGGATATGACATTCCGGCAGCTGGTAAGAAAAGTGATATATTAAAAATTGCTAAAATGTTAAAGCAGTCAAAACGACCATTGCTACTCGTTGGCCATGGTGCTGTTATTTCTAAATCAAGCTCTTCACTTAAAAAGCTTGTCGAGAAGTTGCAGGCACCGGTTATCAATACGCTTTTAGGAAAAGGTGCTTTTCCTGAAACACATCCCTTGTCTTTGGGAATGGTTGGTATGCATGGTACAGCATATTCTAATAAAGCAATTACACTGTGCGATTTAATTTTTTCTATCGGTTCACGTTGGGATGATCGTATTAATTCGAATAATGCAGAGTTTTGCCTGGGTGCAAAGAAAATTCATATTGATATTGATCCAGCTGAAATTGGAAAAATTGTTAAGCCTGATGCAAGTTGCGTTGGTGATGCAAAATTAATTTTAGATGAGCTTGTAAAACATGTTTCGAAGCTCGATACTGATGAGTGGATTCGAGAGCTTGATTATCTTAAAAAAGAATATCCTCTTCATTATGACAATAAAGAAGGATTGAGTGCTCAATACGTTATCGATGAACTTTATAAAGTTACAAAAGGAAAGGCGATTGTTGCAACGGATGTTGGTCAGCATCAAATGTGGGCTGCACAATTTTATAAAAGTGATTATCCGGATCGATGGCTTTCTTCTGGTGGTGCAGGAACCATGGGTTACGGGTTTCCGGCAGCTATTGGTGCGCAATTTGGTTGCCCAAAAGACACAGTTGTCGCTATTTGCGGTGATGGTGGATTTCAGATGACACTTTATGAATTGTCGACGATTTTTAATCATAAACTTCCGGTTAAAATTTTAATTATCGACAATAAGTATTTAGGAATGGTTCGTCAATGGCAAGAATTATTTTTTGATAACCGCCTGTCTGGTGTTGATCTTGAAGGTAATCCAGATTTCGTTAAACTTGCTGAGGCCTATGGCGTAAAAGGATTTCATGTTGATGATCCTAAAAATGTTAAAAAAACGTTGGAAGCTGCTATTAAGCATAAAGGTCCGGCTCTTATTCATGCGGAAGTTGTTAAGCAAGGTAACGTTTTTCCTATGGTTCCAGCAGGAAAATCTGCTCACCACATGATCATCGAGGCCCCGACACATAAACTAGAAAAACCAACAGGAAGTACATAGGTAATACGATGAGTAAAAAAATAAATAAAATACATACAATTAGTTTTCTTGTTGCTAATAAGCCTGGTGTTTTGGTCCGTGTTGCTTTAGTTTTTGCAAAGCGCGGATATAACATTGATTCTTTGGTTGTCTCTCCTTCTTTTAACGAGAAGTATTCTCGCATGACGATTGCAGCTCAAGGGGATCCTTCAATATTAGAGCAGATTGTTAAGCAGGCTGCAAAATTAATTGATGTTTTAAATGTTAGTGAGCATGAGCCAGAAAATGCAATTGAAAAAGAATTTGCACTTATAAAAATTCGTTGTAAACCACAGCAAAAAGCACCTCTTCAGAAAATATTGAAGAAGTACAAATCGCACATTCTTGATATAACAGAAAATACAGCTGTTGTTGAGCATACTGGCACAACTGCTGAGCTTAACGAGCTTGAAGAAAAATTAAAGAAATATAGTCTTGTTGAAATGGTCCGAACCGGAAAAGTTCTGATGGTTCGAGGAAAAGAAGTTACCTAGCGATCCATCCGATCGAAAAAATAATTCCATAAAAAAGACAGAGTTGAACAGTAAGCCCGATGAGTTGATCAAAATCGGGCTTATTTTTTATGATAAAACTTCTTCTGATAAGAAAAATAGCTCCTAAAAGAATTACAGATGAAAAAATTATAATTTTATGATCATGAATCGTTAAATAAATAATAATTGGAATTAATGCTGCAAGAGTAAGCGAAAGTGCATATTCAATCCTTCCGAAAGTTTTTCCAAAACGCACAACCAATGTTTTCTTATTCACTTGTTTGTCAGTTTCAAAATCTCTAACATTGTTTATTGCTAGAATTGACATCGCAAGAAGCCCTGGGCCAAATCCAGCCAAAACAACAGCTGCGTTTATTTCAAGTGTTTGCGCATAATATGTTCCGCCGACTGCAATAGGGCCAAAAAATAATAAAACTAATATGTCGCCAAAACCTTGATATCCTAGAGGTTTCTTTCCGGCTGTATAAAATATTGCAGACAAAAGCGACAAGAATGCAATGACGAAAATAGGCCAACCAGCTCTAGAAATTAAATAAATACAAATAGGAATAAGACATAATAGCGCAACATCAATAGCGCTTTTTATCTCCTTTTGGCTGATGCTGCCAACCAATATGCTTCGCATTGGATCAAAGTCCCCTTTTTTATCTGCGCCTTTTTTAAGATCACAATAATCATTAGTTAAATTAGTTATAATATGAATTAAAATAGCGCCTAGGAGAGCCGCAAATGCTGTTGGAAAGTGTGCAATGCCATCGCCAAAGGCCATCGAAGTTCCAACGACAATTGGAGTTGTAGAAATGAGAAAAGAACTCGGCCGAGTTGCCAAGAACCATTTTTTAATTAGAGATATTTTTTGATTACTCATTTTCTTTTAGGAAGTGATCTACTTCAACGGCAGCCATGCAGCCAGAGCCAGCCGCAGTAATAGCTTGGCGATAAATTTTATCCTGAACATCTCCACAAGCAAAAACGCCTGGAATGCTTGTCTGTGTTGTGCCTGGCTTTGTGTTGACATATCCAGCTTTATCAGTTTCAAGCTGTTTTTCTAGAAAATCTGTATTTGGCTTATGTCCAACAGCATAGAAAAGACCTGAGACATCAATTATTTCTTCTTCTGATGTTTTTGCGTGTTTTGTTTTAAGAGATGTCAAGAATTGTTCTCCCTTTGCTTCGACAACATGTGTTTCCCATACCATCTCAATTTTATCATTATTCAAAACACGTTCTTGCATAATTTTTGATGCACGTAAAACATCGCGCCTAACAAATACCAGCACCTTACTTGCATATTTTGTTAAATGAAGCGCTTCTTCGCAGGCAGTATCTCCCCCGCCAATAATAGCTAAAACTTTATTTCGAAAAAGCGGTAAGGCGCCATCGCAAACGGCACAAGCTGAAATCCCCTTTTGCCAGAAAGTGTCTTCGCCAACAATTGAAAGTCTTTTAGCTGTAGCCCCTGTTGCGATAATAATTGATTTGGTTTCAATACATTCTTGATCAATAAAAACCTTAAATGGGCGAGATGATAAATCAACCTTTGTGGCAGTTTTTGTTTCAATGCGAGTTCCACATTTTATAGCTTGAGCTCGCATTTTATCCATAAGCTCGAGACCAGCAATGCCTTCTTCGAATCCTGGAAAATTTTCAATATCCGTTGTTGTTGTTAGCTGGCCTCCTGCGGCAACGCCGCCTGCCATCATACCCTCAAACATCAATGGCTTTAATTCAGCGCGTCCTGTATAAATAGCTGCTGTTTGAGCTGCAGGACCAGATCCAATGATAACAATATTCTCAACATTCATTTTTATCCTCCAAATTTATTTTAGAAAAACTTGGGTGCAAATCAACGTGTTTTTTTATGACAACTTTTTCGCTCTCTAGATCCATTTGCGAATCGCACTGCTCTTCTTTTTTAATTAATTCATCCAAGCTCTTATCCGATTTTATTTTAAATCCAGCATCTTTAATCATTTGCAATGTTTTTCTTCGGCTTAATCCTTTAGCATTTAAATAGCCATCCATAAAAATAGAATTTGCAGGATAAAGACCAAAAGCCTGAAGGTCGCGCAGATGATATTCTCGTCCAGCCGCGATACGAAGTTCAACCTTTGGATTTAAGAAGCGATATAGGCAAAGAATGCGTAAACATAATCGTGGTGTTAGCTCGTTAGCTTTGGTCAAAACATTCCCCTCGATAGGCAATAAAAAGTTCACAGGAATTGATTTAACATTCTCAAAACTTCTCAACGTCAAAGCCGCATCGATAATGTCTTGTGTTGTTTCACCCATGCCGATAATAACACCAGAGCAAATATCGAGTCCTGCGCTTTGAGCAGCATTAAGAGTTTCTATTCTTTTTTCAAAAGAATGTGTTGTGCAAATATTCTTATAGTGCTCAGAAGAACTGTTGATATTGTGATTTAATCGATTAAGACCTGCATCTTTTAAAATTTCTGCTTCTTTCTGTGTTATAAATCCCGGTGAAACACAAACTTCAATTGGAAATTTTGATTTAATCTCTTGAATAATCTTAACTAGGGATTGAATTCTACTTTCAGGCTGACATCTTCCAGAAAATACCATACAATAGCGAAAAGCTCCTGCTTTGTACGCCTGCTCAGCTTCTTTTAAAATTTCTTCATCGCTTTTCATTGAATATTTTTCAATTTCTGCGCTAGAAGATTTTGATTGTGCACAATAATGACAGTCTTCAGAACAAGAGCCGTTTTGAACATTGTTAATAATGTGAATTGTGACGTCGTTCTGCCAGTATTTAAATCGTAACTTATAGGCAGATTGAAGTAGTTCCAAGATTTGAACTTTTGGAGAATTTAAGATAACATCGCATTCATCTGGAGATAATATTTCGCCAGAGAGACTCTTCTTTTCAATTTGAGTGTAAAAATTAGAATTAATCATTGTTGTATTCTAATGCAATGTTCATAAAAAATCAAACACTTAACTAATAATATTTCTAAAAGATCTTGCTATTAATACTAATATTATGTATATTAATTTTATGAAAAAAAGACATACCTTTCATATTCCTGTCATGGGAACTGGGTTCACTATTGATACACCTATAAAAGTTGCTAAATATGGCATATCCTCGGTTATTTCGCTTGTAGATGACACACTAATTGAGCAAATGAGAAAGTTTTATGCAAAGCTTTATAAGGAAGACTATAGAGAAATCAAAAAAGGTGATCCAGATCATCGTGCAAGACGAATTACAGAATACTTAAATCTTGTTGATCGAATTGTTAAAAAGCAAATTTCTGATCTTAAGGTCTCTGCTTTTGAGACTGGAAGTGAAATTACAAAATATTTTGAACTCCTTCCTGATACTTCACCTTTTAAAAAGATTTATCAAAAAATGCTTCTAACTCAAGATTCTCAAACTAAACAAAAACTTCAAGATGAGTTGCGTGAAAATATAAGATCTGGAAGCATTGATGTCAACATCATGACAAAGTTAGACCGCACAAACTATGATCAAAGCGGCAAAGAGCTTTCAGCAGAATTTTCAGATGCACTTGCAGCGTTTCGTGGTTATGCGCAAAGCACTTTGGAATCAGCAATTGTATTCTCAGCTGGATTTAATCGAAGACTGTATAGCTATATTGAGAATTTTAAAGATTTTTATTCTGATGCTGCTGGAAAGATAAAAAAGAAGATTATTTTAAAAGTTAGTGATCATCGCTCTTGTGTTACTCAAGGTAAATTTTTAGCTAAAAAAGGGTTGTGGGTTTCTGAATATCGCATTGAATCTAGTCTTAATTGTGGAGGGCATGCATTTATTTCA
>Ga0307990_1000237_pt1 | contig 53138 bp, 50 predicted proteins | sample EllFjometagen129_FD_203168 | JGI IMG/M metagenome (GOLD analysis project Ga0307990, IMG submission 203168) | Marine microbial communities from Ellis Fjord, Antarctic Ocean - #129 | ecosystem: Environmental > Aquatic > Marine > Unclassified | place: Southern Ocean | collected 2014-10-08
GTTCTGCTAAATCGTAATCTAACATTACTTTTTGTCCTCTAATTTCATAAATTTTATTTTGAATTATTTGTAGATCCATTTAGTTTAGTTTGTCAAGTTATCAAGTTATCAAGTTTGTCAAGTTGTCAAGTTTGTAAAGTTTTTCAAGTTAGAAAGTTATCAAGTTTGTCAAGTTAGAAAGTTTTTCAAGTTATCAAGTTTTTCAAGTTATAAAGTTTATCAAGTTGTCAAGTTTGTAAAGTTTTTCAAGTTAGAAAGTTGTCAAGTTTGTCAAGTTAGAAAGTTTTTCAAGTTATCAAGTTAGAAAGTTGTCAAGTTTTGTATCAACATCAATACTTCTTTCCTTGGGCATAATATATGCTCTAGTTTTAGATCCAATAAAACCATTATTCCTTTCCAAATAAGATATTTCTGATATATAAACAGCTCCATTCAAACGATAATATATTGGTAAGTCCTGAGACCGTTTTCCTTTTACTTCAGGTCTAATAAAATTTGTCATTGATAAATCTTCAGGCAATATATTACTCCACAAAGGAGAATGATTTGTTTCACATACAGAAACTACTGCTTTTGTTTTACTATTAAGCATTTTTAAAGCTTTATCAATATCGTTAACTGTTCTTAAAGGAGATGTTGGTTGTAATAAAATTACATAATAAAATTCATTTTTGTGAAATTCTATTGCATGTTTTAATACAGAAATAGAATCGACTGTATCACTTGATAATTCTTTTGGTCTAATAAATGGAACTTCTGCACCAAATTGTTTGCTAATATCTGCAATTTGTTCGCTGTCAGTTGAAACAATAAGTTTATCAATATACTTTGATTTTAATGCAGCTTCAATAGTCCAAGCTATTAATGGTTTACCTGCTAAATCGAGAATATTCTTGTTTGGTAAACGTTTACTCCCTGCTCTTGCTGTTATTACTGCTAGTATTTTTTTGTTTTTGTACACCTTGTTAAGGTTTAAGTAATAATTAATTTATTTTTAGAATCCACTCTTTAAGAATAGGATTGTTAATAAAATATGATCCCTTTTGTTTATTAATTAAATCTTTTTTAATCAAGGCTTTAATGTTTACCGACATACTTGCTGTAGAAGGTAAATCATATTTTTTTCTATTTTCTTTTGAAAATATCTCTTCTTCATCATTTGCAATTACATTAAGCAATAATCTTTGGTTATTATTTAACTGGTCATAAATATTCTGAAAAATATCGGATTGTGCATTAATAATTTTATCTAACCATTCGTCTGTAATATCTATTTTATTTTCTGCAACTAACATATTAAATACAACTGATGCAAAATATTGTGTATAATGAGGGTGACATCTTGATTTATCTAATATGTTATTTATTAAATCTTGAGATATTTCAACATTTTTTGTTTTGAATTTTTGTTCTATAAAATTAATTAATTCTACTCGTTTTAGAGCTTGTATATCCATCTTTATAGCATATTCATAAAATGGAGAATTTATTGATGTAAAAATATTTTGCATTAAAGATTGCTTACTTCCTAAGAAAACATAACATACATTTTTTTGATTTTGGAAAACTGATCGCATCCAATTTATTATAAATTTATCTATACGATCTATTTCTTGAAACTCGTCGAATGCAATACATATTTTTATATTTTGTTCTTGTGCAATCTTTTCTGGAACATTTAAAATGGTTTCTATTCTTTCTTGTTCTTTTATATTGGCAGATATTAAATTTATACCTGGAGTCCCATTTTCATCAAAGGTAATATTAGGCGATAAATTCTTAAAGTATTTAACAGCACTCTTACTAACCTCTTTAATTTCGTTTTTCCAGTTAAATAATTTTTTTGATAATGTATTAGAGTATTTTCTGCTAAAATCATCAGTAGATTTGATATTATATAAATCAAAATATATAGTAGTAACGCCTTTAACCTCCGAAAAGACTTTCTTAACTAGAGATGATTTACCATATCTTCTTGGTGCAAATAGCCAAGTTGAATAATTATTCTCAATAGCTGTTTTTAATTCCATAATTTCCTTTTCTCTATTACAGAAATTAGAATTATCTACTATTTTTCCAAAAACAAAAGGGTTTTTCATAAGTAAGAATATTATAAGTAACAAATATATAACTTATAAAAACATTACTCTGGATTTTGAACAGATTTTTTTAGAATCAATCCCAATTAATATGAGCAATATCTTTTTGTGCTTTTTCAAAATCTTTGTGTTTGTCAATATCTAGTGAAAGGTTCAAAATAACATCATCAATTCTGACGAACTTATTTTAAACTTTAAACTTAGCAAATTATTCTTGGTTTTATTTAAGCCAAAACCTGTATTTTTTTTTAATTTTACCATTTTATACAACTTGGTACCCTCCTTTCTTAGGTGTTCCAATATATAATATTTTATTATTGTTTTTTAGTTTTTTTATCCACCTCTCAATATTTTTAACTGAAGTAGATAGTTTTTCTGCATAAAAAGGTGTTCTATTATCAGGATATAATTTTATTAATTCATATAATTGCTTTACTCCCTCATTTACTCCCTCATTTACTCCCTCATTTACTCCCTCATTTACTCCCTCATTTATATTTAATTTTATAATAGTAGAATCAAAATCAATATCATAAATAGGTTCTGTGCTATTGTATTTTAACCAATTATTCTCAATTTTATCGAAACCAAAACCTGCATTTTCTGAAAGTTTTACCATTCTAAATAGTTTTGTAATAATAGGATTGCGTGGTAATGAAATATCTTTTGTTTTTAATATTTCTAAATCTTTAGGAAGTCCACCGGGATTATAAAATTCAATATGATTGGTGAAAATTCTGATACGGGAGTGGCTTGGCGAAAAATAATCAGCGTGCATAAGCATATTAATTAGAGCTTCGCGTATTGCAATTAGACCGGATGATAGTTCTTGTCCAAAACCTTCGGCAGTAAGAGTAAATTTTACATCTACTTTATTTTTTAATCGAGCAAAACATTCAAAATAATATTCCCAAAGGTTTTCGTATTCATCTAATCTGAAGGTATATCTGAGTTTAGCATCGGAATATGATGTTCCGGGAATTTCGAGTAAATCAATTCTAAAATCGGGAAAATGTCTTTCAATTACATCTCTTTTGCCTAGCATTAATAAACCACTATAAGTACATGCTCCATCTTCAATAATTCTTAGTTTTGTTAAAAACTCGTCCTCATTATATCTATTGTAACTTACCGATGGGTTGAAACGTGACATGTAATCACGATATCTGCCTAAAGATGTATTGTTTAAAGAACTTCTGCTCGTTTTTGGTGCTAATTCAGATGTTTTTGTACCAAATGCTTGATCTCTATACATGCTGTCAATCTCTTCTTTAGTAGCCCTTTGGTCGGAACTGCCTCGGCGAATAAAAGTATTACTTTGTTTATTGTAATATATTGGTTTTTTATTTGATGGTTTTATATAAAACCCAATTATTATTTTATTGTCAATTTTATATAGTTCTTGTTTTGTTGAGATTGTAGCATTAAATTTATCTGTTCTTAAAGTATTTAAAAAATCTTGTTCTATTTTTTCAGCATTTTTCACACCTGTTATTTCAAAACTTTTACCATTTTGTGATATTCCAAAAATAATCCATCCTCCATTTGTGTTGGCGAAAGCAGAAACTGTTTCCCACGCAGATTTAGGAACTTCTGATTTTGCTTCTTTAACTTCAAAATCTTCCCATTCAATATCAGATAGCTTATTTAAAAGTTCATTTTGATCCATTTCTATTCCCAATTTATATGAGCAATATCTTTTTGTTTTTGTAAATTCTTCCTCAAATTTACTCAAATTCTTTTCTTTTTATTATCCACAAATTGCTCAAATTTACTCAAATTCTTTTCTTTTTATTATCCACAAATTACTCAAATTTCCTCAAATTCTTTTCTTTAGATTTTTCAGATAGACTTATAAAATCAAAATTATATGGGTCTTTTAGTAAGGAATTTGCTAAATCGCTATCTTTTTTCGGTAAAACATTACTAAAATTGTTTATTGCTTTTGCTTGACGTTTATAAAGATTAGTTTCTATTTGATATTCTAAAACGGAGCGACTCCAGTTGTTATTTAAGGTTTCATGTATATAAAAAATGGCTTCTGAAGCATTCTTTATTTTGGTGGTTATAAGCAAATTGTGACCCCATGGTATTTGTGCAACAAGTTGTTGCACTTTTTCAGACGAATTATTATAAAACTCGTATACTTTTTTCATGTAAAACAAATTTCTTCTAGAGAAACCTTTAATTCCAGAATACGATTTATTAAGGTCTTTTGACAGTTGTTCTACTACAAAATTTCCCCAATTTGTATGATTAATTTTTTCAGAAATAGATTTTCCCAAATCTAAATATAATTTAATCATTTCTGTATTTACAGAAAGCGAGGCTTTTATTTGAGCTTTAGATATTTTCTGTTTTAAATCTTTTACCCAGTTAATATATTCTTTATTTTTTTCTAACATTTAATTAAGTTGTTTAAACTTTTCAATTTTTATTAAAAAACTAAATTGTTTAAATGCAAAATTTTATAATTTGTCATATAGTTTTAAACCTCTCCTTATATCTCCATCAGTTAATGTCCCAATAACTTGCTTTTTTTCGTTAATTACAAAAACTGTTAACAGAGATGGTAATTCATTTAATTTTTTTAAAGCATCAATTACTGATGAGTTAATTTCTATAGTGTGCTTTGAGAAATTCATAGTTATATTTTAATTAATTCATCTATTTCAAAATTTTTACTTGCAATTTTACCAATAATTTTATCCCATTGCATTGGTGAAATACCATCACCAGGTCTTTTAGTAATTAAATTGTCATTTGAAAATAAATCACCAACAGAAATATTGCATTTTGCATGTATACTTTTTCTTGCGATTTTAATATTTTTCGTTTCTGATTTTGAAGCTTGCTTAATCCCATTACCCATAGCAAGTTCAATATTTCTAATTGCTTTTACCATTGCTTTAATCTCATCAGGTTCTAATGAAGCTTTATGATCAGGACCAAGCATGTTTCTGTCTAAGGTAAAATGCTTTTCAATAACACATGCTCCCATGGCAACAGCTGCTATTGGAACTTCAATGCCCAAAGTGTGGTCAGAATAACCAACTTTAACATTAAACGTACTTGCAATTGTATTCATTGCAAAGAGATTTACATCTTGCATAGGTGTAGGATATTCTGTATTTGCATGTAAAACAATAATGTTTTCTTTATTAGTACCTGATTTTGTAAGTATATTTAAAGCATCACCAATTTCATTTAAATTTGACATTCCAGTAGATAAAATTACATTCTTTTTAAGTTTTCCAATTGCTCTAAGATAAGGTAAATTAGTTATTTCACCTGATGCAATTTTGTAAGTCTCTAATCCCAGTTTATGAAGTAATTGTATGCTATCCAAGTCAAAGGGAGTAGATAAGAAAGGGATGTTCTTTTCTTTACAATAGTCCATTAAAATTAAATGGCTTTCAACACCCAGCTCCAATTTCTTTAACATCTCATATTGAGTTTCCTCCTTGTTGGTGTTTTTTATTTGGTATTTAGCTTTTTTAGAATTTACAGAAACTAAATTGTCAGCTTTAAATGTTTGAAATTTAATGGCATCAACACCCGATTTTGCTGCAACATCAATCATTTGTTTGGCTATTTTAAGTGAGCCATTATGATTAACACCTGCTTCAGCAATTATATATGTTGGTTTTTTCATATTTTATTTAATCCCCAATATAAATACCATTTTCAGTAACATCTTTTCTTACTACAGCACCTGCACTTATAATTGTATTATTAACAATCGAAATATTATTATATATAAATGCTCCACCTCCAATAAAACAAGAATTTCCAATTTTTGTTGAACCACCTATTACAGCATTTATAGAAATATGACAAAAATTTCCAACAACTACATCATGTTCTACATTAGCACCGGTATTTATAATTGTGTGCTTTCCTATTTTAGCATCAGCATTTACCATTGCATTATGCATAATAATACTTCCCTCTCCAATTTTTGCGTATTTTGAAACATGAGCTAATGGAGAAATTATTACAGGAAAATTTACATTAAATTTTGAAATGTACTTTACTAATTTCTTTCTTAGTTCGCTTGATTTTTATTTGACCAACAGTAATAAGGAAATTGTTATATTTTTTGACAAGTTCAGAAATTTGATTGTCTTCTGCAATAATTTTATATCCAAGGATTTTTTTGCCAATTTTTTCAGGTTTATCTACAATTCCTGCAATTTCATATTTTCCTTCTTCCTCAATAACACCAATGCAAGATTTGCAATGTCCACCACCACCTATTAGTATTATTTTTTGTTTAATCACTTCTTATGGTTTATCAAGTTAGTCAAGTTATAAAGTTTATCAAGTTATCAAGTTTGTCAAGTTCATCAAGTTTGTAATTTATTTAATATTTCTGATGCATTGATTTTTATTTTTGAAAATGCAAACCATTTTTTACCCAGATCTTTTAATGAGGCTCCTATATGATACACAATCTCATTATCTATAATAATAAAACGATCGTGAGATTTTGTGAAAGTTTGTACATCAATTTTGCTGTATTGTTTGTTAAATTTTTCAATATCCTGCTTCAATTGTTTTGAAATTTTTGAAGTATAAATACATGCCTTCACACCAGTTTTTCTTTTTGATAGTAAAAGCAGGACACTTTCATCGATATAATTATCTATTAGGATAATATCTTTTTTAGCCGTTTTAATTATATCGGAAACAAAAACATAAGCATCAAAAATTTGTCCATCATAATATATTCCTTCACTTGGATGCAGGTTTGTGTTTAAAATTAAGTCGAATTTCTTATCGTGGTCAATTAGTTTTTGTTCAATATTGTTTACTCTTTGGTTTATTGCATAACCCTTTAATAAAAAATCTTTAATAATTTGGTTTGCCCAAATTCTAAATTGTGTGCCTAGTTTAGATTTAACACGGTAACCCACAGAAATTATCACATCTAAGTTGTAAAAATCTACTTGATAAATTTTTCCGTCTAAAGCAGTTGTTGCATTTTTTGCAACAACTGCTTTTTTATCTAATTCACCCTCTTTAAACACATTTCTAATATGTCTAGATATTACGGATTTATCTCGTTCAAATAATTCTGATATTTGTTTGAGATTTAGCCAAACTGTTTCTTTTTCTATTTTTACTTCTAACTTTGTAGAAAGTTCGTCTGATTGATATATTACTATTTCGTTATTAATCATTTTTGTTTAAATTAATCCCAATGCCACTCGTTTGTAACGATGGGTTTATGGTATAGAGTTTGTAACTCTTCTCGTTGGTATAATTGCTATGTTTTTTTGTTTTTGCATTTATTTATTCTTACTTCTTTTTAATTGTATGTTTAAATTTTAATACTGCAAAATTAAGTTCTATAGTTGTTTTTCTTTTTTAGGATTTTCAGATAATGTTTTTATAGTTTGTTTTAATTCTTTAACTTTTGCAAAAGTTTCGATAATTGCAATTGTAGTTTGTGTAGCTGTTTTGCTTTTAAGAATTGTTGCTAACATGTATAAACCTTTTTTCAGTAAAAGCATTAGGAGGATGCTTGCTGTGTTGTCCCCTTCCTTTGCTCTTTAAGGTCGAAATTTTCGACTTTAAAGAATCCCATTCGTTTTTTGATAACTCAAATATATAGCCAATCGGAAATTTGTCGGGATTATTTTTTACGGCTTCATTTATTCGTTTTGTTTCAACCTTATATAATTGTGCAACATCAATATCTAAAAGAACTTTTTGTTCTCTGATTTTGATAATTTTAGATTCAATGTTTTCTAGTTTTATACTTAAGTCCATAATTTGTAATTATTATACAATGCTACTAGGTATATTAACAACTCGTTCTTCAAACCAAAGTGCATTTTCCAAATCATCTGTCTGACAATTTTTAAACATATCAAGTTTATTCATTAATTGCCATACCGGTCTAGTCATTATTCCGTTTTCATTTGTTTCTTTTAAGAATAAATCTCGTTCTTTTTTATCTTGTAAAATTACAACATTTAACCAATAATTAGATAGAGAATTAACAGGTTCTTTGAAAAATTCAATTTGTGTATCTTTAAAAAACTCTGAATATTGTACAGCTAATTTTCTTTTACTTTTTATAAAATCCGGTAATTGTTCCATTTGGGCACAACCAAGAGCTGCATTTATGTTTGGTAAACGATAATTATAAGCTATCATATCGTGTACGTACTCCCATTTGTGAGGTGCTTTTGCCTGTGTGGTTAGATGTTTTGCTTTTTTAGCAAGTTCTTCATTATTTGTTATTATCATTCCGCCTCCACCGGTAGTAATTGTTTTATTGCCATTGAAACTTAATATTCCTATTAAACCAAATGTTCCGGTATGCTTTTTTTTGTAATAACTTCCCAGGCTTTCGGCTGCGTCTTCAATTAAGATAATATTGTATTTATCACAAATCTCTTTTATTTCGTCAATTTTGCATGGGTAACCAAAAGTATGCATGGGAATACATGCTCTTATAGGTTTGTGAGTTATTAGATTATAACTATATACTCCTGTTTCATCTTCAACTGTATATGTGGTTTCTGATAAGAATTTTTCTAATTTTTTTGGGGATAAGCCCATTGTTTCTTTATCAACATCAATAAATACAGGTTTTGCTCCTGCATAAGTAATTGCATTTGCTGTAGAAATAAATGTTAAGGGCTGGGTAATTACTTCATCATCTGGTTCTACTCCTGCCAGTAATAAAGCAATATGTAAGGCTGCTGTTCCATTTACACAGGCTACTGCATATTTTGCACCTGTATATTCTGCTGTCATTTCTTCAAACCTGTCCACAAATTTACCTACAGAAGAAACAAAAGTAGAGTCTATGCATTCATTAAGATATTTTTTTTCATTACCTCTAAATCGTGGTTCATGTAAAGGAATGAAATCTTTTGTATTGTATGTTTTTTGTATGAATTCTATTATTTTTTTATACTCCATTTTTTCCACAAATGTCTCAAATTTACACAAATTTATATTATTTAATGATTCGTTTATATTCTAATCTATCAGTACCAAAGTTTATAAGTAATGCAATTTTTTTATTTGTTGCTTTTAAATAATTTAAAACTTGTGAAATATGATTATTACTTAATTCTGATAAAGCTTTTAATTCAACGATGACCTCTTCAAAGCAAATAAAATCTGCAATATATTGTTTATTTAATATTCTATTTCGGAACCTTATTTCTAATAATTTTTCTTTTTCGAAAGGAATATGTTTTTCATATAAAGCAATTGCTAATGCCTCTTGATACACAGCTTCTAAAAATCCATTTCCTAATTCAGAGTGAACTTCCATTGCACAACCAATAATGTTGTAACATTCTTTCTTGTAAGGATATTCTTCTTTATCTGTTTTGAGTAAATCCAAAATTAATTCAAATTATTATTTGTTTTTTTTTACAAATGTCTCAAATTAACACAAATGTATTTCTTGTTTATGTTAGTGATAATTTGAAAAATTTGCAAACAAAATATTATTACATTTTAGAATCTAAATACCTCCCCATCTCCACATATCCAAAATCCGGAATCATTTGAAAGAACAACTCTACTATTTCCTCTTTGTTCCAGTTTTTCTTTTCCTTTAATCTATTAATTGTATTTGAAAATAGTTCTAATTTTTTTTCATCAAAATTTAAATCATTCTTAATTACTCCTAAACTATTAAATCTATCCATATCTAAAATTTCCTTGTTAGTATAGAATTCTTCAAAATCTTTTTCTCCCGTAGTATCGCTTTTGGTAAACAAACATGGCCATTTATTTTCTTTGGGTAAAGTTTTGGCTAATTCTCTAGCTTCATCTTCTGTTTTACACAAAACAGGTTCATAACCAATTTCTTTAAGATATTTTATTGCAATTTCTGCAAAAGAAATTAAATGCAATTCTTCACTTAATTTTGGAAAAAAGATATCTCTGTTTTCGCCAAAAATACATGACATTAAACACAACTCTCCTGATTCTTGTGGTATTAAAAAATATCTTTTTATATCATTTGGAGCAACAATAGGTTGATTTTTCTGAATGCGTTGATTAAAACCGTGTAACAAGGAGCCGTCAGAAAAAGCTACGTTAGCAAAACGAGCAGTAGAAATTTCAATTTTCTGACTATATTTCATTAAGTACATTTCCATAATACGTTTTGAGGCTCCCATCATATTTACAGGATTTGCAGCTTTGTCTGTTGAAACACAGAAATATTTTTTTGTTCCTTTAGCAATTGACTGTTTAATAGTTTTTTCTGTATTGAAAATATTCACATCTATCATTCGCATTAATGTAAATGGATCTTTTTCACTTCGCACATGCTTTAATGCCGAGAGATTTAAAACATAATCGTATTTTCCATCAGCTTCAATAAATGCATCATATTCTACCGAACCAACATCTAAAGCAAAAGTTTGAAAATCACCATCAATATATCCGAATGAACTTCTAATATCACGCACTAACTCAACCATATTGTTTTCACTTATGTCTACAACATGCAGTTTTATAGGATTGCGTTTAAAAATTTCTTTCACAACAGCCTGACCAATGGAACCGGCTCCTCCAAGTACGAGAAAAGATGAGGATAAAATTTCCTTTTCAAGTTCCTGCTTGTGATTTGAAATATCCTGTGTAAACAGTAATTTATCGCGACCTATAAGATTAAGTATGGAGTTTTTGGTTGTCAAGTTCATCAAGTTTGTAATTTATTTAATATTTCTGATGCATTGATTTTTATTTTTGAAAATGCAAACCATTTTTTACCCAGATCTTTTAATGAGGCTCCTATATGATAAACAATTGAATTATCAATAATAATAAAACGATCGTGAGATTTTGTGAAAGTTTGTACATCAATTTTGCTGTATTGTTTGTTGAATTTTTCAATATCCTGCTTCAATTGATTTGATATTTTTGAAGTATAAATACATGCCTTTACACCAGCTTTTCTTTTTGATAATAAAAGCAGGACACTTTCATCGATATAATTATCTATTAGGATAATATCTTTTTTAGCCGTTTTAATTATATCGGAAACAAAATGATATGCGTCAAAAATTTGTCCATCATAAAAAATTCCCTCGTTAGGTGGAAGATTATTATTGCCGATTGCATCAAAAATTAATTCGAACTTTGAATCGGATTCATTTTTAAAAAGCAGATGATTATCTTCAATCTTTTCGAGTTTTTGAAATATTACTGCATTTTGAAGCATGAATTTTCGCATTTGTACAAATGCTCTCATTATAGTAATATTTACGTTTATGGCTGTTTCGCTGTTTAATACACCAGAAAGCGATGCTATACCCTGTTCAGTAAAAACATAGGGAAGCTTTCTTCGTCCACCCCATCTTGATGTCGCAAATTGCGATTTCAAGATATCCCATTCTTGTTTAGATAATTGAAACAAAAAATCTTCAGGAAAGCGTTCCTTGTTTCTTTTAACCTGTTCATTTAGTCGTGAGGTAGATACTCCATACATTTCTGCCAGATCACTGTCAATAATTACCTGTACATCACGAATAGTAAGAATATCGTTCCGGATTCTATCAAGCTTTATTATTTGATTTTTATCATGCATTAATTTATACAGTTTGTTTTATGTAATAGCTTGAATTGTCTAAATAATCAATGTACTTATTTTCTAATCGTTTGAGATATTGGCAGACAGATTTTTTTAACAAATAGTTTTTTAAAATTTTATTTGCCCAAATTCTAAATTGAGTACCACGTTGCGATTTAACTCTATAGCCAACAGAAATAATGACATCAAGATTATACATTTTTACTTTTCTCTTTACCTGTCGATTCCCTTCTGTTTGAATAGTCAAGTATTCCTTGACAGTTGAATCTTTCGTCAGCTCGCCTTCTTTGTATATATTATTAATATGCAAAACTAATGTTTTGTTTAGTAGAGTCGAAGAGTTCAAGCATTTGCTGCTGTGTTAGCCATACTGTTTCATCTTCAATTCTAACCTCAAGTTTTGTAGAATCATTATTAATCGGATATAATATTATTTCAGCTTTTGAGCTCATTAAGTTTTATTTAATTATACTGCAATCAAAAACAGATGGCATTTGCCTTTTCTTTAAGTTTGGCAAGTTTTTAAAGTTTAGAAAGTTTATCAAGTTCTTAAAGTTTGTCAAGTTTTTCAAGTTAGAAAGTTAGAAAGTTAGAAAGTTAGAAAGTTTATCAAGTTTGTTTGAATCCTATTCTTTTTCTTTGTTTTTGATCTGTATCTATTTTATCTTTTTCAAGTAAGTAGTTTATTGCCTGATACACGTCAGTAAATTTACCTTCAATTTCTTTTAATCTTTCGCTTAAGTCTTTGTATGTTAGAGCATATTGTCTTATCATTACAAATGCTCGCATAATGCTTATGTTTACACTTATTGCTTTGTCAGAGTTTAATATACCGCTAAGCATAGCAAGACCTTGTTCTGTAAAAGCATAAGGAAGGGCTTGAATATTTCTTTTTTTTTGTGATGTGGTCACAATTTGTGACTGCATGTTATCATCATTATTTATTGCGGTTTCGTTTTGTGACCGGATAAGTGTCCATTCTTCAATAGAGATACGAAACATGAAATCAGAAGGGAATCTTTTAATATTTCTTTTAACCGCCTGATTAAGAGCTTTTGTTTGAACTTCATAAAGTTCTGCTAAATCGTAATCTAACATTACTTTTTGTCCTCTAATTTCATAAATTTTATTTTGAATTATTTGTAGATCCATTTAGTTTAGTTTGTCAAGTTATCAAGTTTGTCAAGTTATCAAGTTTGTCAAGTTATCAAGTTTTCAATGGTTTTTTTTCAGAGAAATATTCAGCTAATTGTTGCAGCTTTGTTTCAAGAATATTTCTGGGTATTAATTTGGTTTCATAATCTGCAATAAGAGCTTTAGACATATTTTTTGCCATTGCATATTCTACCACCTCATTATCCTTACCTTTACAAAGAAGCACACCAATACTTGGTTTTTCATGCTGGCGTTTTACATTTCTGTCAAGAGCTTCCAGATAAAAGTTTAATTTTCCCAAAGCCTCGGGGCTAAACTCTTCTATCTTTAACTCAAACAGAACAAGACATTGCAAATTTCGGTGAAAAAATAGTAAATCAGTATAATAATCTTTATTTCCTACTTGTAAGCGATATTGATTCCCCATATATGTGAAATCTTTTCCAATTTCAAGAATAAATTTCTGTAGATTTAATATTAGTGCTTTTTCTAAATCTTTTTCAGAATAAATGTCAGGAAGATTAAGAAATTCAAAAATATAAGGATCTTTAAACAAATTTGGATGTATTTGTGTCAACGCTGTTGCCACATTTTTATCTGCTAAGATTGTCCTTTCATAGCATGCAGAATTTAATTGTCTTTCTGTTTCTCTAACGGACCATTTTTCAGATGATGCTTTAACAATATAAAACAGTTTTTCTTCCTTGGTTTTTGCTTTAGACATTATATGCAGGTGAGATGACCATTGAATTTGTGTAAGAAGCTTAAGCAAGTTATTTTGTGCATTTTTTTCTGTATTTTGTAAATATGTCAACGCTGTTGACTCAAATTCAGGATTTGAATAAGTTTCATAAAATTGTTTCATTCTGTATAAACCCCTTCGATTAAACCCTTTTAACTCAGGATATTTATTCTCAATATAAGCAGCTAATTCATTTACAGTTTGTTCTCCCCATTTTCCTGCATTAACTTTATCAGAAACTATTTCACCAACTTTGAAATAAAGAATTACAAGTTCTTCATTAACTTTATAAAATGCCTTAGCTCTTGATTCCTCAATCAAAGAGATTATATATGAAAAATCAGTATTCTTTATTTTAATCGGTTTATTCATAAAAATCTATTACCATTTTTTAATACATACCTTTTCTGCAATAAGTTTGTCAAGTTTAGAAAGTTTTTCAAGTTTGTCAAGTTAGAAAGTTATCAAGTTTATCAAGTTTGAAAGTTTATCAAGTTTGTCAAGTTATCAAGTTTTTCAAGTTTTCAAGTTTATCAAGTTTATCAAGTTCTTAAAGTTTATCAAGTTTGAAAGTTTGTCAAGTTAGAAAGTTTTTCAAGTTTTTCAAGTTTATCAAGTTTATCAAGTTTATCAAGTTCGTAAAGTTATCAAGTTCGTAAAGTTATCAAGTTATAAAGTTATAAAGTTTATCAAGTTTGTCAAGTTTTGTTATTACATTAAAATTTTGCAAGTCTATTTTTCCTAGCTTTTTTTCACTATTTCCGTAGGCTCTAGCTGTGTCTATTGTTCTAACTCCTTTTGCTTCTGCTTGCTGTAAGATGCTTTTTACATCGCTTAAAGAGACTTCTCCTTTTGTATTACTAATTCCATAGTTAAGCCCAAAATTGTACTGTTCCTATTGCTAATTTTTTGTGCATCTATTTTGAAATAAATTCTTTCACTTTATTAATCACAAAGTCTTGTTCTTCATCACTTAAAGTTGGGAACATTGGTAAACTTAAGCATCTGTTATAATAGTTTTCAGCAACTGGGAAATTACCTTTTTCCCAATTTAAATTTTTATTACATGAATTTAAATGGATAGGAATTATTGCTATATTTTTTTGTTTTTGCATTTAATCAATTATTCTTTATTATCTCCCAATATCCTGTTTTATCGCTACCTATGCGTTTAATGATATTTAATTCTTTTAGTTTTTTAATATCTCGTTTTATTGTCTTAACATTAACTTCACATTTTGCAGATAATAATTCGATAGTAATATTTTTATTATTTGTTATTAATAAAACAATCTGTTTTTGTCTATTATTTACAGGGACATTTACAGGGACATTTACAGGGACATTTACAGGGACATTTATTGTGTCATTTATTGTGTCATTTATTGTGTCATTTATTGTATCATTTATTGTATCATTTAATTCTTTAAATAATTTTAGAGGTACAGATGTAATAAAAATATCATCTTCTAAAAACTCATTATTGTCGGCATTAGAGTATATTTTATTATAACGGAAAACATTTTTAATACCTGTGCCAAGTTCCTCTGAGCGTCCCATTTGAGTAAAAATTTGTGCAATATGTGGATTTTTTGGAAATGGAGAGAAATTTCCGGGTATTAAATTACCTAAATTATGAGGCTTATTGGCATTTTTACATACTACTTTATCTCTGTAAATAATAAAACTTGTAGGAAATGCGTTAGTATATTCTCTATGAATTAATATATTAGCTACTATTTCTCTAAAAATTTTCTCACGTAAAGAAATCCGCTGGTCACCTTGCATATAAAATTTATCTGGCAAGTGTTTAGTTACAAATTCCATTAATTTATCGTAAGCCTCTATAATGTTACATCTAATATTTATTCTGTCATCGTACCTATCAATATTTTCTATCCTTAAAATGGCATCTATTTTATAATGTGGTATTGCACTACCTATTGTTTCTGGTTTGCCAAATAATAACAAAGCTGACATAGTAAAACCTTCTTTACCAGTTGCCATATCTTTTCTATATAAACCTGCTGATTTATAAAAATCTTTGTTAGAGAGTTCGTTCCACGGATGGTTAGGTCTATAAACTCTTATAATTCTACGTGTTCTTTCTATAATACCTTTAGTAAAATCACTTTCGAAAAGAAAAGGATAAATCTTATTTTCTGAATATTCGGTAGACTTTCTGATATATAATTGTTTTATTTGAGTATCGTTGTTTAAAACAAAATCACCATCAACACTTCTGTCGTATATTTTATTTGCAGTTTTATGAACTTGAGATGATATAGGAACAAAAATATAAATAAGCTTTTTGTTCTCATAATCAATAATATGTGGCTCCAATAAAAAAGAAGGAAATAATTTTTGTTTATTATTACTTAAATTTGCTATTTCTTTTGCTAACTGTTCAACAATATTTTCGTTAATTCCTATAATGTTTTTATCATCATCAACACCAAGAATAATCTCTCCGCCACTTTTATTTAAAAAAGAGCAAACTGTTTCAAATAAATTATTTGGCAAACTATTTTTAGCTTTTTTAAATTCAATTTTAAGACCCTCGCCTTGCAAAATTATATTTTTAAGTTTATTGGGAGTCATTTACTTTGTTTATTGCTGTGTTTTTTGTTTTTTGCATTAATATATATATTATTCTAATATTTTCCAGTATCCTCTTGTTCCTCCAATCCTTTCAATTATTCCCATTTTTTTCAATCTATTTATTTGTTTTTGAATAGCCGATTCGTTTTTATTTAGCTTTAGTGATATTTCTTTTCGACTAATTTTTTGATATTGTTCAATTAACAACAATATTTGTCTTAAAGATTCTGTTATTTGACCACCTACTTGACCACCTACTTTTTTATATGCAGTTCCTTGCTTTTCTTTTGTTTAGGAAGAATGGAATTACAGAACCATTTGATCCCATAACATTACCATAACGAACAACTGAAAACTTTATATTTCTCCATCCTTTTATGTTATTTGCTGCAATAAAAAGTTTGTCTGATACTAAATTTTGTCGCACCGTATAAATTTATCGGAGCTGCTGCTTTATCAGTTGAAAGTGCTACAACCTTTTCAACTTTTGTTTCCAAGGCAGCATTAATTACATTTTCTGCTCCATTTATATTTGTTTTTACAGCTTCCATTGGATTGTATTCAGCTATATCCACATGTTTCATTGCTGCTGCATGAATTACAATTTCAATACCTTCCATTGCTCTAATCAATCTTTCCTTATCTCTAATATCTCCAATGAAATATCTTATTGATGAATATTTTTCATGAGGATATTCCTGTGCCATTTGATAATGCTTTTGTTCATCTCTTGAGTAAATTACAAGTCGTTTTACATTTGGCCATTCCTGATAAATTCTTTTTGTTAATTGTTTTCCAAGAGAACCAGTTCCTCCGGTTATTAATATTGATTTATTGTTTAAGTCCATTATTTTTTAAATTAATTGTAAAAACTTATTTTTTATACAAAAGTAACTTTATTTTTATGTAAAAATAGTAAATGATTGTTGTTAATAGCACCACAAATAACTAAAAAAGAAGAGGAAGAAACAATTTCCTTTAATTCTTTAGAATGTTTTTTTATGTCTTCACCAAAAAGTTGTTTTTCTCTGCCTATTAGGTTTAGCATGTTTGTCAAGTTTGTAAAGTTTGTAAAGTTATTAAGTTTATCAAGTTTGTCAAGTTAGAAAGTTTTTCAAGTTTATCAAGTTATCAAGTCCTTAAAGCTTTGTATAAATGATTTTTCCTTCTGTGCTTATATGTTTTTTTAATTCTTCTGATTCGATGCTATTGAAATTAACTACATCTATAAAATAAGGTATTGGTAATTCTTCGTTTAGTTTGCCATGTATACGAGCAGTAGTATCAAAATCGATATTGTTGCCAATAATAGCTATATCTATATCTGAACCATTTTTGAAATTTCCCATTGCTCTTGATCCAAAGATTATTGCTTTCTCTATTTTGGGAAAGAGTAAAAAGCTTTCTAAAATCATTTTAAAGCTGTTGTTGTATATACCAAAATTATTATTCATTTTCATTTTTTAGAAAGTGATATAATTTTTCAATTTCAAAATAGTATTTTGTATAGATATCGTTGACAACGGTTTTGAACGTTGCTTTGTCATAAGTATGTGACATTAAATTTCGTTTTTCAAGCATTTCTAACCATAACTCTCCATTGTCGATAATTTCGAGATTAAATGCTTTTCTAAGAATATCTCTTTGAAATTTTTCTTGCTCACCCTTACTTTCCAGATAATCTTTTAAAGTTTTCCATGATAACTCATAAGTGTATTCAAACCTCTGAATCAGACCTTCTTTTGAAAGATCATTTAATTTTTCAAATTGGTCAATGGCACTTTTAAGCTGAAGAAAAGCTTTTTCTAAATTTGAAAATCTTTGTTTCCAGCGTATTTCTTTTTTGTTTTCCATTTATTTAGTTTATAAAGTTTGTCAAGTTATCAAGTTTATCAAGTTTATCAAGTTTGAAAGTTATCAAGTTTATCAAGTTAGAAAGTTTATCAAGTTTTTCAAGTTACCCCAATGCCTCTAGTTTGTAACGAGGGAGATTTCTGTAATATTATATTTTCCTTTTTGCTCAATAACATTAATGCAGGATTTGCAGTGGTCGCCACCGCCAATTAGTGTAATTTTTTGTTTATTCACTTCTTTTTTATGGTATGTTTAAATTTTAATACTGCAAAATTAAGTTCTATAGTTGTTTCTGTTTCATTAGTTTGTAAATCATCGTCAAATAATTCCGAAATTAGTTTTCCACTTTTCTGCATTAATGATTTTTGTTTTTGTTTTTCGGGATTTGCTGATAATGCGTTTATTGTTTGCTTTAGTTTTCTTATTTTAGCAAAGGTTTCGATAATTGCGAAAGTTGCATTTACTGCTTGTTTACTTTTTAATATTGTTGTAATCATATATAAACCTTTCTCTGTGAAGACTTTTGGTGCGACACGAGTCTTAGCTAATTTTGTGGTCGAAATTTTCGACCGCAAATCACTAAATTCCTTATTAGTTAATGGAAACAAATAATCATCAGGAAATTTATTGGGATTATTTTTCACGGCTTCGTTTACCCTTTTAGTATCTACACCATAAATTTCTGCAACATCAAAATCTAAAAGAACTTTTTGCTTTCTAATTTCTATTATTTTAGCTTCAATATTTTTGTATTTAATTATATTGCTCATGTTATTTATTTTCAAAATTGACTATACAAGTCGTTATTTTTTAAATTAATTGTAAAAACTTGTTTTTGTATAATATGTGGTATTTCTGTAAGGAATAATCCTGTAAATTCATTAGTACCAGTTATTAATATTTTTTCACCTTTTATCACATTATTTAGTTTGCAAAGTTAGTTAAGTTTATCAAGTTTATCAAGTTAGAAAGTTTGTCAAGTTTATCAAGTTTGTTCTTCGCATTATATATTTAACTAAATATCCTTTAATTTTATAATCTCCCAATGTCCGCTTTTTTCACTACCAATACGTTTTAATTTGTTTTGATTTTTCAGTTTCTCAATGTCCCTTTCAATGGTTCTACCGGTAACCGATAGTTTAGTCGCTAATTGTTTTGCCGATAGTTTATTATTATGTTTAATCAGGCTTAATATTTTAATTAATCTTACATCTCCGACATTATCTCCGACATTATCTCCGACATTATCTCCGACATTATTGTTTGTTTTTATAGTTACCCAAAAGGAGTCTGAAAAATCAAATAAGATTTTATTGTTGTTGTTTGAACACGCATCTTTCACTCTTTGAATACCGGTTCCTGCTTTTTCCATATATTTAGTTCTTGATAACAGGTCAGAAAGAAGTTTATTTCTTGCTTCACTTTTTTTACCAAAATCTTTTTTCGGAAAAAGTAATTCCCCTTTATTATTAACAATTATTTTACTCTTAAGTTTCTCAATAGCAATTGCATCTCCTAAAAAATAGTCGAAATGAATAATGGCATTAACAATAGCTTCTCTATATGCCTCAATTGGATATTCAGGAAACTCATCTCTTTCCAATTTTTTAATTTCGTACCGAACAGGAACACGTTCTTTTAGGTATGCCACGGCATATTCGATATTCCCAATAATACCACGGTCAACTACTTTTTTGTCAAGTATGTCAACACGCTTGTTATCATTAAAGTGCACACAGCGAATTTTAGAACTAATAATGTATTTATAAGGTTCTTTTGCAAAATATAATACACCTGCATTAGTGAAACCCTCGTTTGTTAGTACACGTACGTTTCTCAGGATTTCTTTCTTTGGCATATTATTAGAAATGTGCGCAAGTTTTAAGTAATACTCAAATTTTTCATTATCAAAATCTTTCCAGTCGAAGTCTTTGCATATTTGCTCATCAAAACGAATTTTCCCGGTTTTTATAGCGAGTGCTAATATTTCATCTCTGTTCATTTTTTGAGAGTTAGCTCCCATACGCATATAAAACCCAGAAGAACAGGCATAGGGTTTATTTGTTCCCTCTTTTATTTCAACTGCAATAATATTATCAATTTCAGAAATGGAAACGACTATTGATGGATCGCAATTATATGCCATGTCCTGAATCTGTGACCTTAATCGGTTAGTTGTTTCAATTCCTTTAACTTGACCATTATCGGAAACACCTAAATAAATTATGCCACCTGAGGCATTTGAAAATGCGACCAATTCTTTTTGGAAACTTTTATCAAGAGATTCTTTAAACTCAATAAACTGACCTTCACCAATTTCAAGTATTTGCAATATGGTATTATGGTTACCCAAAAATAAAAATATTTAACCATTCAATATTCATAAAATAACACTACTTGGTATATTTACAATTCTGTCTGTTGTCGGGTTGTAAAGTTCAGCTAAATCGAAATCTAACATTACCTTTTGCTCCCTTATATCATAAATTTTATTTTGAATTATTTGTAGGTCCATTTAGTTTAGTTTGTCAAGTTAGTTAAGTTTATCAAGTTTTTCAAGTTAGAAAGTTATCAAGTTTATCAAGTTTGTAACTCAATATTATATTTCAGTTGTAACATTTACTATTCCTTTATTTCCTGCATACTTACAAGCAGAACTAAATATATAATTTTCGGCATTTTCAACAATTAATGCCTTTACAGGTTTTTATTTATTTACAGTTATTCTGTTATTTCATTAATTGCATATAGCGGAACATTTGTCAACCAATTTTCTTTTCTGTAGTCCGACATTGAAGTTCTAATAGCTTGATTAGGTTTATATTTTTGGCAATATATTTTTAAACTTTTTGCCTGTAGATTTTCTTCTGCTTTTACTTCAATTGGAATAACTTTGTTTTGGTATTGAATTACGAAATCAATTTCTGCTGTTGATTTCTCTGCCGACCAATAATAAACATTAAATTCTTTTATTGTAACTAATTGTTGTAATACAAATTGCTCGGTAATTGCTCCTTTAAATTCTTCAAAAATTACATTTCCTTTCAGTAAGGTTTTAGCATCAATATTGCCCATAGCAGACATTAATCCTATATCTACCAAAAATAATTTAAATGCATTAAAATCTGCGTAAGCTTTAATTGGAATTGCAGGTTTAGATATTCTGCTTACTTTATGTATAAGACCGCAATCTATAAGCCACGCAATTGCAATTTCATAATCTTTTGCTCTTGCACCTTTTTTAATAATACCGTATATAAATTTTCGATTTTCTTTTGCCAATTGTGCAGGAATAGAGTTCCACAACATTCTTATTTTAGGAACAATTTCAATTGGAGCATGTTTTGAAAAATCTTGTTCATATGCCTGTAATATTCTATTTTGTATTTCTCTAACTTCGTTAAAATCATTATTATTACAAAGCGCATTTACTGCTTCGGGCATTCCTCCAACATAATAATATTGGCGTAATAGCTGAATATATTTTTGTTTAAATGTTTTTATTATATCCCAGTTTTTGTTTATAAGTAGAGATAAAAGATTTTTTTGGTCCTTGGCTTCTAAAAATTCATAAAAACTTAATGGATAAAGATCTAAAAATTCTATCTTTCCGACAGGAAAAGAAGTCTGCTGATGTAATGCCACTCCCAATAAAGAACCTGCAGCAATAACATGATATTCGGGAGCGTTTTCATAAAAATATTTTAATGAAGTTATTGCACCTTTTGCTTCTTGTATTTCATCTAAGATTATAAGTGTATTTGTTGCATTAAATGTAATTCCTGATTCAATTTGTAATGCAGTAATTATCCTGTTTATATTGAAATCTTCGCTAAATATATTTTGAATATGCTTACTACTCTCAAAATTAATATAAATACATTGTTTATATTCTCTTTTACCAAATTCTTTCATTAACCATGTTTTCCCTACTTGCCTTGCACCACGTATAAGCATTGGCTTACGTGTATTAGAGTTTTTCCACTGTATTAAACTATTTATTTGGGTTCGTTCCATTAATTTTAATAATTATTTTCAACAAACATACAAAAATATTAATGATAATTTGCAAGATTACGCATTAAAATCAATGACATTTTGTAAAATACAACATTATTTCAAAGGACTTTATTGCATTATGTTTTGAATTTTGCCCAATGCCTCTCGTTTGCAACGAAGAGGATTTCTGCAATTTCATATTTTCCTTCTTCCTCAATAACATCAATGCAGGATTTGCAGTGGCCGCCACCGCCAATTAGTATTATTTTTTGTTTACTCACTTCTTATAGTTTATCAAGTTTGTCAAGTTTTTAAAGTTCATCAAGTTTGTCAAATTAGTCTAATTTCTTGTTTTGATTTTTACTTAGTTGTTTTGCGTTTTGTTTCGTCACAATTTTTCTCCCAGACTTTACTTCAATTTCTTTTCTAGTGTTTCCTGCAATTGTGCCACCTTGTTTAGCAATTTTTCTGTTATCTTTAAATGTTCTCGGTTTTTTTTCTTTTGAAATCTCTGTAGTTGTTGCTTCTGCAAGCATATTTAAAACCAATTCCAAATTAGACATATGGTCTCGGAGATTTTCCTTTTTTAAGTCTTTGAATTGTTTATATTGCTTTGATGAAAATCCACTCCATGCTTTTGTTATTTCATCGGTTAACATTCCATATTCCTGTCCTTTTTGTACTCCACGCTTTTCCCATTCATCAGTAAGTTCCTTTCTTATCTCAATGCTTTTTAAACGTTGATTTATCCATTTTTTACTATAACCTTTTTTTAAGTATGTTTCCATTAATCTGTCAATTCCTAATTCAGGGTCTTCAATTTCGTCAATACGCTCTCTACCAACTTTTGCCAGCCAGATTTTAAATGGTTCAGCTTTTGGTGAAGGAATAGATTGAATTAATCTAAAAAGCGTTTCTGTATCAGCAACATCTGTTAGATACATTTTGCCATCAGCAGAAAGCATTTTCAGTTGACTACAATTTGTAGCCAACTCACTTCCTTCAGCTTTTAATCTTGTTTTTAAAACACTCCAGTATTTTCTTGAATTAGCACTATTAGTAAGAACTCCAACAATATCAACAATTGAAAAGTACCATTTTTCTTCTTTGTCATCCCAATGTGTACGTATTTGTTTGTCTTTAAATAATTTTATTGCAGTTTCTTTAGTCATTATTTAAGTTATCAAGTTTGTCAAGTTTATCAAGTTTGAAAGTTTATCAAGTTATCAAGTTTTTCAAGTTATCAAGTTTATCAAGTTCTTAAAGTTTATCAAGTGCCGACCAATGTCTTGGTCCGGCATCATCGAAAAATTACAAAAATTGAAAATTTTCTATTTTTAAGGATTTTTCAAGTTTATTAAGTTTACTTTATGTTGCTACAGTCACAAACCGGAGGCATTTGCATTTTATGTTTGCTTGCCTTGTTTCGATGTATGTATATTTTTAATACATCTTTTTGTCTGTTCGTTATTTCAGTAATGTTATCAAACTCTATATTGTCTCCATTTGTATCACAATAGTCCATAGCCCATTCAAGCTCATCATAACTTGCACCAATTTGTTCTTCGTCTGTTTTGTCTTTTTCCCAAAGACCATCAGTAGGAGCGGCCTCTAAAATTGTTTTTGATATTCCCAGGTATTTTCCTAATTTATATACTTCAGATTTAAGAAGATCGGCTATTGGACTAATATCTACACCACCATCACCATATTTTGTGAAAAAACCAATACCAAAGTCTTCAATTTTATTTCCGGTACCACAAACCAAATAGTTATTTGAATTGGCAAATGAGTAAAGTGTTGACATCCTTAGCCTTGAACGAGTATTAACTGAAGCTAAATCACTTTTTGCTTCATTAGGTAAAACATTGTTTAAGGATTTAAATGGCTTTGTTAAGTCAACAGTATAATCTGTAACATTTTTATACTTATGTTTTAAGTATTTAATATGTTCATTTGCTCTGTCAAATTGTTCTTTTACTTGATATATTGGCATATTTAAAACAATAACAGGATAATTTGTTGTTGCACATAATGTTGAAACAACAGCAGAATCAATTCCTCCAGAAACTCCAATAACAAAACCTTTTTGATTAGAGTTTTTTAATTGCTCAATTAACCATTTTATTATATGATTATTTATTTTTTTGCAATCCATGCATGTCGACTATAATAAGGGACTTATGGGATTAATTTGTTTTAATTATTTTAGGTGTTTACAAAGCTTCGCTTTCCTCACTCCCAAAAGGGAATACAGTAATTTTAAAAATTACGCACAAATATAATTCTTATATTATACTTTTGATACATTTTCTACGGAAATTTCTAAACTAAATGAAGTATTTAATGCTTGAATATAAACAATTAACCTGCGTTTACCTTTAAGTTCTTTTATTTCGCCATTATAACCTTTAAATTTGCCAAATTCTATTTTTATTTTTTCCCCTTTAATAAATTCATTATTTGATACTGTAATATTATTTGAGTCTCGCATTAAAATTTTGAAATTATCTATTTGATTATCAGGAATAGATGCGTGTTTATTTTCAAATTTAATAAAATGAATTACACCTTCTGTGTTTAAAATGGAAGTATAGTTTAGTTTATTTGCTTTTACAAATATGTAAGAGTTTATTAGAGGAATTTCAACTTTTTTTTTCCTATCGCTCCATTGTCGCAATGTTTTAATTAATGGCAGATAGGTTTCTATCCCAATTTTTTCAAGCCTTTCGTTAATTTTTTTTTCAGATCTTGATTTTGTATATACTACATACCATTTTAATTCCTTGTCCATTGTCTTGAATTATATTAATGGTGCTTCAATTAATTCAATCTTTTCAAGAAACAAATATAATAAACAAAGACAACTAAAATGAAAAAATCTCGTAAATAAAATATGTAATACATAAATTTTTCAACTTGCGTATTTGGGTTTTATATATTATTTATATCCTTGTTTCTTGTGTTTGCACAAATAATCTACTTTATTCACAATTAACAAAAAAGGAAGATAAATTTATTGCATTAGCAGCAAATGGGGAATTAAATAAAGTTAGGAATTATTTAAAAAAAGGAATTGATATTAATGCAAGAAATAAAGCAAAATGGACAGCATTAGCTTATGCCTGTAAATACAATCATAATGAAGTTATAAAGTTACTTGTTGATAGTGGAGCAAATGTAAATCAAACAGTTAATGTTGGTTCAACTCCTTTACAAATTGCTTTAAATAATGATAATACTGAGATCGCGGAATATCTTATCTCACATAATGCAGATATAGATATTAAAGATATAATGGGAATGACTGCATTGGCTTGGTCAGCAAAACAAGGGGATTTGAAAAATGTAATTTTTCTAATTAAGCATGGGGCGGATATAAATTCCATTAATGTTAATTCGAGAACTGTTTTAGATATAGCGATAAACAAGAATGTGAAAATATATTTAAAAATTAAAGGAGCTAAAACAAGTAAAGAATTACTGAAAATTAACAAGGAATAATACCGACAGGACATTCAATATAGTCCAAAATATTGAACTATTTTCATGTAGAATCGGCATTTACCATTGTAAAATTACAAAATGTTTTAGGACTATTTTATAATTACAATTGGTATAACTTCTCCTTTCAAAATCAACACTTTTGGTTTTTCGCTTGCATTTGTAGTTACTGAAACACTTTTACTGAATACTCCAACTTTTTTTGAATCAAAAGTAGCTTTAATTTCTCCTCCAGACATTGGCCTTATTGGTATTCTTGGGTATTCAGGAACGGTACAGCCACAACTTGACACCACTTTTTTTATAATTAATGGTTTTAGACCGTCGTTTTTAAATTTATATATTATCGATACGGGTTTTCCTTGTTTTATTTTTCCAAAATCGTGAATGTCGTTTTTCCAAGTTATAACAGCTCTGTTACTGCTATTTCCTAAATATGACTGTCCATAACCAGTAAAAACAAAAAGTAAAAATAAAACAGTAAAAATATTTTTCATGATCTGTAGTAAGCTTTCAGTTATGTTTTTTTGTTTTACAAATATAATTCCAAAATTGAAATTGTTTGTTAATTTTTTTAAAAATTATGTTAATTTATTGTTAATATGTAGGCTGGTTATTAATATTCCATTTTCCAAATATTCTTTTCTTCCTCTGCAGAATTTGGGAAAATAAAAAATTTCTTTTTACTTAATGAAAAAGAAATGGTATAGGAAATTAGTGCTGTACAAAGAAACCCGCCTGTAAGAATAAAATAATTGTCGGAATTGATAATAAAATTTTTATAATCTATACAAAACAAAGGGCTTATTAATGCTCCATACAGGCATATTTCTGCAATATTATTGAATATACTTTCAGATTTTTTGTGATGTATTATATATTCTATTTCATTGCTTGAAAAAGATTTTATAATAGATGTGTCAAAAAATTCTTTGGTGTTGAAAATCAGAGAGTTAATAGTGCTTGATGTTTCCTCTATATGTTCATAATCAATATCAAACATAAATTTATTATCAGTAATATTATTTAAAAACCCATAATATGTTTTATTTAATAAATTATCTTCTCCTGTTTCGCGTAATTTGATTTCAAGATATTTATATTTATTTAAAACTTTAACTTTGTCATTTTCAGTATTTTGCAATTTCAATGATTGAGCAAATAAATTTGAACTAAACAAAAGTAAAAAAGAAAAATATAAAACAATAGTTTTCATAATTCCAAATATCTTAATAATGTTGTAAAAGTAATCAAAAATACTTAAGTATCACTTTAATTCGTCAGGAAAGTTTATAATATATATAATTATCATAATATATTCGCGGGTTGCAACTCCTTTATAGTTAACAATAATTTCATCGGGGTATATCAGGTTTTTATTGTAAATTTTCGACGCTTTTAGAGTGCATAAAATATCTCTGCTGCCTTTTAAATTTTCCTTATAAACAGAACCTTTTTTTAACGTAAATATTACATCATCATTTTCAAATGAATTACTTTTATATGTTTTATTATCCCTGATTGTAAAAACTATATCACTTTCAAGTTCGGAATTTTTTCTGTAAACTCTGTTTTCACGTAATGTCAATACTATATCACTATTATATACAGAATTATTTTTATAAACCTTTCCATCTTTAATATTATAAATTACATTATTAATATCTGATAAAGTGTCTTTATAAACTTTAACTTCCTGTGCAAATCCAGCATATAAGATAAATAAAATAATTATAGTAAATAATAATTTCATACTTTATTTTTTAACTTTTATTTTATGTTTTTTCATTGTCCAGCGTAATATCAAAATTCCTGCCATTAATGCAATTACACCAAGTAAAAATGTTCCGCTAAAACCAATTAACTCATACATTACAATCCCAAGTACAGGTATAAATAATGCTCTTGTTCCTGTTAATGAAAGATGAACTGACTGATAAATACCTGCATCTTCATCTTTGCAAAAATAAGCAGAACCAATACTCCATAGTAAGTGCATTCCGGCTGTGAATATTCCCAAAAATACAAAAGATATAATAAGTGTGATAAAAATACTTATACCAAATACATTTATTGTCTCAGGAGTATATTCGGTTATTGCCATAAATAACAAATAAAACAATAAGGCTATAAAAGTTATAATACCGAATTTACGCGGATCAATTTTCCCAATTAGTTTCCCAAAATAAGGTAAAAGAAATATTGCAACCATATTGCTGGAATTTTTATAAAATGCCACACTTGAATAGTTTAGATGCAATACATCTTCGAAAAATATATTTATTACAGCATAGCTTATCATAAAAGCAAAACCATATAACACAAATGCCATTTCGAAATAAAAATATGGTTTGTCATTTTTTAATATATCCAGCATTTTTTTAATAGAGTTCTTAATTGAAATTAAGAAACCTTTTTCGCTTACATCAATTTGGTTATCAATATAATCTATTTTAGACAATAAAAATATTGATATGATGCCCAATATGCCAATAACAGGATAAATATAAGTAAATGCATAATTGTCATAGTCCAGTATTAAACCAAACAAAAATGTTATAATAAGAATTACAATTTTATTTACTGTGGTTGAATAACTATATAGTTTGCCAAAATTTTCGTGTCTGTATGAATTTTTCAAAAATAGATTTACTAAAGGTCTTACAATAGGATGTGCAAGAAAATATACTAGAAAGATTGCAAGAAAAATATAATGATATATCGGAGTTTTGATTATTGCATCTACATTGTCAGGGAAAAACAACAAGAGAAGTAACGGCAACCTCGTCAAAACTGCTACTATTCGCAATAGCTTCCGCTGACTTTTAATTCTTTTTAAAAACTCATTGATAAATATTAGCATTAAAAAAACTACCATGCTAAAAGAGAAAAGAAAGCTAAGTTGGTAATCTGAACCTTTTAAACTTTTGATAAAAACAAACTCGTTTAAAGCTAATACTCCGGCAATTATTCCTTCAATAGTTGCATAAGATAAATGCAAACTGAATGTTTTCTTTTCTTGAGAATTTAACTTTAATTTGGATATAATATTCATACAGAATAATTCATTCAAGAAAAAATACAAAGATAAATAGATATTTATTTTAATTAATTTAAAATGTAAAAAAAACAAAATTAAAAGCGGTATTCAGGCAACATTTTTTAAACATATAGAGGTTTCTGCATACCTTGATTATTCTTAATCATTATTTAAAATTATGTTGAATTATGTGTAATTTTACTATTTTAATCACGAATAAGTAAATGTTTTTTATTTTGCATTTTTTTTTGACCTCTTGAAATCTTTTACAGTTGTAGAATTTTGAAGTTATTAACATTCGTTATTATATATAAATCATTTTTATTTTATGTTGTTGAAAAATAAAACATTGTCATTACATAAACTGTGCTTATCTTTGTCAATGAAAAAATAGAGAGGAATTAATTTCTTTCATAGGTTTTTCATAATAAATTAATTTTTGAGGTTAATAATGAAAAAGGGCATTGAATTATTTCAATGCCTTTTTCTATTCCTACAATACCAATATAAAATTGAATGGATGCTTAATTTTGCCTGCCAAAATATTAAACACAGATAAGACAAAATCAGAAAAAACAATTATAAAAATATAAAATAGTAACTTTCTAACACACTTTTTCGTCATATTTATTTAATTTTATCGTCAATTAAAACTAAATTATTATGAATAAGAAAATTATTTTTATTTCCGTTATTATATTGGCAATCTCTGTGTCAATAAGTTTTTCGCAACATGTTAATGTAGAGAAATTTGTGTTGGATAATGGTTTGACGGTATTACTTAGCGAAGATCATGCAAAACCAAAAGTTTTTGGAGGAGTAATAGTTAATGCAGGAGGAAAAGATGACCCAAAAGATGCCACAGGTATGGCGCATTATCAGGAACACATGCTTTTTAAAGGTACTGAAGAACTCGGTACTATAAATTGGGGAAAAGAAAAAATTCACATTGATAATATATTCAAATTGTACGATGATTTGGGTAAAACAGAAGATGATGAAAAACGAAAAGAAATACAAAAGCAAATAAATGAAGAATCTTTAAAAGCTGCTGAATATGCAATTCCTAACGAATTAAGCAACTTAATAAAAAGTATGGGTGGTACAAATTTAAATGCAGGGACAGGTCCCGATAACACAGTTTTTTATAATGCCTTTCCTTCAAACCAAATAGAGCCTTGGCTTGATTTATATAGCCATAGATTTATAAATCCTGTTTTCAGGTCATTTCAGGCAGAACTGGAAGTAGTTTACGAAGAAAAAAATATGTATCAGGATATGTTCTTTTTCCCATTATTTGAAAAATTTAATGAATATTTTTTCAAACAACATCCTTACGGACAACAAACACTAATTGGTACAACAGAAGACCTGAAAAATCCATCGCTTACAAAAATGTACGATTTCTTTAAAACATATTATGTACCCAACAATATGGCATTGATACTTGTAGGTGATTTCAACTCTGATGAAATAAAACCATTGATAAAAGAAAAATTTGGCAAATGGAAAAAAAGAGAATTACCTGAACCAATAAAATACAAAGAAGAACCCTTTACAGGTAGAGAATATGCTAAAGTGAAAATGAGCCCAATAGGTCTCGGAATACTTGGTTTTCGTTCTGCACCTTCGGGACATAAAGATAAAATACCTCTTGAAATTTGTAACAGAATATTATCAAATGAAAATCAAACAGGGATTTTAGATAAAATAGTTTTAGACAACAAAATAATGGTTGCTCAAGTATTTTCAATGCCCTACAAAGATTATGGTGCTTCGTTAATTTTCTTTGTTCCAAAAATATTGGGGCAAAATCTTGATGATGCTGAACAACTGATATTGTCGGAAATGAAAAAATTAAATAAAGGAGAATTTGACGATTGGATGATAGATGCCATAAAAAATGAATTATATGTTGAATATATGATGGACCTTGAATCTATTGAAGATAAAGCTATGTATATTTTAGGAATTTTTACACAAGGTAAAGACATTGATTACATTAATAAAATACCCGATATTATTAATTCTGTTTCAAAAGAAGATGTTATAAAAATTGCAAATAAATATTATGGCGATAATTACCTTGCTTTTCATTCAAAAATGGGATTTCCTAAAAAAGATAAAATTGAAAAGCCCGAATTTGAACCTTTAAAAGTAAATACAAATGCAAAATCGAAATACACAAAATATTTTGATAAGCTAAAAACTAAAGAACTTATTGAAAAATATATAGATATTAAAAAAGATGTTACAAAATCGGAATTTGAAGGCTGTAACTTCTATTATACAAATAACCCTGTAAACGACATATTTACTTTTAAAATAAAGTATGGAATTGGCGAGTATAAATTACCAATGATAAAATATGCCTCTGAAATGATGAATTATGCGGGTACAAAGGATAAAACTGTAAATGAGTTTAAAAATGAATTTAGCAAATTAGGTTGCAGTTACTATATATACAGCAATAACAGTTATCTTATAGTTGAAGTAAATGGAATTGAAAAAAATTATAAAGAAGCCGGGAAATTAATATTAGAGCTTATTACAAATCCTGTTTTGGAACAAGATAAAATAAAAAACCTGATAGATGGAGAAAAAACCAACAGGAAAATTGAAAAATCGGAGCCGGATGCTATTGCCGATGCTCTTTTTGATTATGTGAGATTTAAAGAAAAATCTCAATATATTGAAAGACTTTCTATGAAAGAAATAAAAGCTTTGCAAGCCACAGACCTTGTTGATGTTTTTAAGAAAGCAACAGGATATTTTGCGGAAATTCATTTTATTGGAACTTTAAATGATGAAGAATTGCCGGAAAAATCAGCCAATGCTTTAGGTTTGTTACAAAAAGTAAATGCAACGAAATCGCCTATATATCAGGAAAGAGAAAAGTATAATGAAAACATTGTTTATTTTGTAAACAAGAAAAAAGCACGACAAAGTAAGATATTCTTTTTTGCAAATGGAAAGCCATTCAGTATTGAAAACAAACCGAATATAGATGCATTTAATATGTATTTTGGTGGTGGATTTTCGGGTTTGGTATTACAAGAAATAAGAGAATACCGCTCAATGGCATATTCAGCAGGGGCAAGGTTTGGTGTACCGATAATAAAAGGCAAAAATGCTGACTTTATTGGATATATTGGTACGCAAGCCGACAAAACCAATGAGGCTATTGAAATATTTACAGGTTTGGTTAGAGAAATGCCACAAAAAAAGGAAAGAATGCAAATGATTAAAGATTATTTAATTCAATCGGCATTAACAAATCAGCCATTGTTTAGAAATTTAAGCAGTTCTGTTGTAAAATGGGAGTTATTAGGATACGATAGCGATCCTGCAAAATATAATGTGCCTAAATACAAGCAACTTGAGTTTAGTGATATTAATATATTCTATCAGGATAACCTTAAAGAGATACCGTTGGTTACTATAATTGTTGGTAATAAAAAGAGCATTGATATGAAAAAACTTTCTGAATACGGTAAAATTATTGAAATTAAAGAGAAAAAGCTTTTTAATGATTAAATCTTAAAATTTGCTATAAAGTTTTAGTGATGAAAAAGTATTTTCTCATATTCTTTATTCTTTATCATACTTTGCAATTATCGTATGCAGGGTTTGAATTGAAATCTGACACAGCTAATAAGAAACATTTCCTTAAAATAAATACTTCTCAATTACTATTTAAAGACATTCATCTAAATTATGAATGGGAATACAAACAAAATAGATTTCTACACACAGGTTTAGGTTATAAATTTGGCATAAAAAACAATGAGTACTCAACAGAACAACCTTTAAGTGGTATTACAATGTTTGTTTATCCTATAGAAATAACTGCCGAAGAATGGTTTTATGGGAATATTGGGCATACTTGGTTTATAAGAAAGCAATATCTTTTATCAATGGACTTTCTTTTCAGATATTCTTATCATGACCCTAAATATGAATTTTATTGGGTAAGCATAGAAGATTATTCAGAAACTAAACTTTTATCATTGAGAAAGATTGCATCTGGTATTAGATGCACAATTGGAAAGAAAATTTATATTTATAGTAAATCTACAAGAAAAATTCAATCATTCTTTGAAGTATTTGCCGGAATTGGAGTAAGATATCATTATAAAGAATGGACTATATATGCAGAACGTGGAGGGCGTGCTTTAATTAACAGTTTAATCCCTTATTCTTCACCAAAGATGGAATATGTTAATAGTTTTAAACCAACTCTTCATATAGGAGTAGGGTTTGGCTTGGCTTGGAATAGAAAAAAATTACTTTAGTATCCCAATGGCGCAGATTTAACAAAGAGTAATACGTGCTTCCAGTCTACACCCACAAATAACAATGCAGTAATTGAACAATGTAACAATAAAACAATTTATTTATAAATTCCGTAACGTTCTGGTGCTCGAATTATTTCGCGTTCCTTAATACAAAAATTCTCAGCAAATAGTACAATTAAATAAAAATGTGTATTTTTATAATCTAAGATATCTATTTATGAGACATTTGTTTTTAGCAATATTATATTTTATTTTGTTCTCTGCAGTTGCTGTAGCACAAGATCAAGAAAATATTGATAGTTTAAAAAACATTGCAAAATCTGGGGCAGATGACACAAATAAGGTAAATTGTTTACGAACACTTTGTTTTTATTATAAAAGTTCTGATACAACACTTTCTTTTAAATATGGCAGGGAAGGAATAGAGTTGGCTAAAAAACTTGGATTTGAAAAAGGACTATCCGTTTCATACAACAATATTGGAACTACTTATGCTATAGCAGGAAATTATACAGAGGCAATTAAATATTTTGAGTTGGCAATATCTCATTCACAAAAAATAGGGGACAAATATAACATTGCAAGTGCTAACAATAATTTAGGAATTATTTATCTGAATCAAGGAAATTATCAGCGTTCACTCAATTCCTTTTTAAAAGCTATGAAACTGTATGAAAACCTTGATAATACTTATCAGATAGACAGATGCCTGAATAATATTGGCTCTTTATATTATTATACTCATGATATCGATTTATCACTTAAATATTACTTTAAATCACTTAAGCTGAAAGAAGAAATTGAAGATGATTTAGGAAGGGCTTCGGCATTATGCAATATTGCAATAATTTATAACGAGCAAGGCAGATACGACTCCGCACTATATTATCATAAAGTGGCGCTTGATATACGAATAGAAAGTAAACACAAGAGAGGAATTGCAAACTCTTACGGAAATATTGGAGGTCTTAACATAGCTATGGAAAACTACCAAGAAGCTAAAGATAATTTTCTTAATTCGCTTAGAATTTATAAAGAAATTGGAAATCTTGATGATTTAGGTCATTTATATAACAATCTGGGAGTAGTATATAACAGACTAGGAAAATACACGTTAGCATTAGATTACCATAAAAAAGCATTGGCAGAAGCAGAGAAAAATAACATGCTTGATTGGAAAAAACAAGCACATTCCGGATTGTCAAAAATATATTATAAGATTGGTAATTACAAAGAAGCTTATTTGTCACATGTAATTTATAAAAATCTAGCCGATAGTCTTCTGAATAAAGATAATATTCAGAAAATTACTCAGATGGAAATGCAACATAATTTTGAACAACAGAATCGACGAGATTCGCTTAAAAGGGAAGAACAGAAAATAATAGAACAAATTAAGATAGATAAAGAAAAAGCAGTTAAAAATGAAGAGCTAAAAAGACAAAAAGTATATACATTTTCGGGCATTATAGTAGTCTTATTGCTTTTAGGGATAACATTTGTATTAATAAAAAGAAATAAGGAAAAACAAAGAACAAATGCTGTAATTACAGCACAAAAACTTGAAGTAGAAACTCAAAAATTACTGGTAGAAGAAAAGAACAAAGACATAATGGATTCTATAGCTTATGCTAAAAGAATACAGTCAGCAATTCTTCCTCCAGGTAAAATTGTAAAAGAGTATCTGAAAGACTCATTTATTTTATATAAACCGAAAGATATAGTAGCAGGCGATTTTTACTGGATAGAACATAAAGATGATAAAATACTTTTTGCAGCAGCCGATTGTACAGGACATGGGGTACCGGGTGCAATGGTTAGTGTTGTTTGCAACAATGGACTAAACAGAGCAGTAAGAGAACATGGACTTACAGACCCTGGCAAGATACTAGACAAAACTAGAGATATTATAATACAAGAATTTGAAAAAAGCGAAGAAGAAGTAAAAGATGGAATGGATATAGCTCTTTGTTCGCTTGAGTTTCCCTCTCCAAAAGAGAGGGACGGAAGGGTGAGGCTTCAATATGCAGGTGCACATAATCCTCTATGGATAATAAGAAATGGAGAGATTCTGGAAACTAAATCAGACAGACAACCAATAGGTGTGTCAAGAATATCAAAACCATTTACAACTCATACAATAGAGCTACAAAAAGGAGATACCCTTTATATTTTCTCTGATGGTTATGTAGATCAGTTTGGAGGAGAAAAAGCAAAGAAATTCAAATCAAAAGCTTTTAAAAAACTACTCTTAAGTATTCAAAACAAAAGCATGGAAGACCAAAGACTCCTGTTAGATGAAAACTTTGAAAGCTGGAGAGGAAAGCTTGAGCAAATAGATGATGTTTGTATCATAGGCGTTAAAATATGATACAAAGTTTACCCTAAGCCTGCTGAATGGCGTAATAGGTGTTAGAGTGTAGCTCCCGCTGGTGAGCAATTATATAGCGTGGTTTAGAGAAAAAGTCAGTTTGGTTTTTATATAATTCCATTATAATTAAAAAGTAGTTTTTAACCCAATCCTTTTTGCCAATAAAGGAAATTACAGGTTTACAAAACTTTTGCAGGGCATCTACCAAATTGTTTTCGAAAAATTTGGTTAAAACACTCTTCCAATAGAAATTGAAATAATTAAAAATAAAGGTAAGCGCAGGGATGTGAAATTGTGCAAAGCGGAGTAAAAAAACATCCCTGCGAAAGCAGGAATCCATTTTATTTTTATTACATTTGTAGTTAAAATAATATGTAATATAAAATATAAAATATAAAATGAATAGATTATTAATAGTATTGGCAATAGCAATAGGTTTAATCGCATGTCAGCCCGAAGGACGAATTTATGTGGAACATCAAGAATTATCGTCTAAGGTAAGTTGGTCAAAGGAAGATGTTAGAGAATTTAAAGTTCCAATTATTGACAATAGTATTGCATACGATATGAGTTTAGCGTTTAGATATGTTAACGGTTTTCCGTATCAGGTTCTAAAAGTAAAAGTAACCGAAATTAGTCCGAGCGGTAAAGAAATGATAAAAAGTTACGATTTAAAAGTACGAGAAGAAAACGGCGAATACATTGGAGAACCAGGTTTAGATATTTGGGATAGTGATCACCTAATAGAGCCTAACAAAAAATATGAAGAAACAGGTACTTACACATATGTATTAGAACACAACATGCCTGACGACCCATTAAGTTTCGCCATGGAAATAGGCGTAATATTAGATAAAGCAAAATAAAATTGTTACAAACAGAGGTTTTTAGGTAAGTCTCCTTTGTTAGCATACCAAAATGCCAAAGCATTTTTATTAAATATCAACATAATCATACATCTGGTTTCGTTGTCTGGGAGTATATCCTGCTTCACTTATTTGTTTTTCAATACCTTTTTGGTTTAAAGAATAGTTTGCTCCGGCTGCCGAAACCACATTTTCCTCTATCATAACAGAGCCAAAATCATTTGCTCCGGCATTTAGTGCTATCTGTCCCGTTTTTGTTCCTACCGTTAACCACGAAGCCTGTATATTTTCAATATTTATTAATACAATCCTGCTAATTGCAATTAATCTTATATAATCGTTTATAGTAACATTGTTGTTTACATTATACTTTTTTTGCAAAACAGTATTTTCGTCCTGAAAAGGCCAGGGAGTAAACGAAATAAACCCAACAGATGTTTTTGGTTTATTGTTTTGAACATCACGCAGCTTTATCAGATGTTCTATTCTTTCTTCCGATGTTTCAATATGTCCAAACATCATTGTAGAAGAAGTTAAAATATTTAATTTATGGGCAATATGCATTATATCTAACCACTCATCAGCACTGCATTTTCCGGGCGAAACAATTTCTCGTACCCTCTTGCTTAATATTTCTGCTCCAGCTCCGGGCAAGCTGTCAAGACCTGCTTCTACCAAACTTGTTAATATATTTTGGTAAGATGTATTCTCTAATTTTGCTATATGAAATATTTCGGGCGGACCTAAAGCATGTAATTTTAAATTGGGATAATGCGATTTTAAGTCTTTAAAAAGAGAAGTATAATATTTTAATCCAAGCTCGGGATGCAAACCACCTTGTAAAAGTATTTGTTTGCCTCCCAATGCGTAAAGTTCATCTATCTTTTTTAGATACTCGTCAATAGTAGTTATGTAAGCATCTTTTGCTTTAGGCACACAATGAAAATTACAAAACTTACAACGCGAAATACATACATTGGTAATATTAATATTTCTGTCAATAATGTAAGTAATTATTTTATTTGGATGTAGCTTTTTTCTTATCTCATTTGCATAAAATACAAGCTCAGATGTATTAGCATTTTTATAAATAAACACACTTTCATCAAGGCTGATTGCTTTAAGTTCTAAAGCTTTATTTAATATGTTGTTTGTTTCCAATATCAGTAAATTCTATTTGCTAAATTAAAAAAATAAAATTGTATTTACTTTTTATAATCTGTTTTCTTAAATTTTGTATAATTTTACGCTAAATATTAATAACACCATAAAGTTATGATAAGCATAAAGACAGACAAATTAAAAGCTGCTGAAACGGTGGTTTTTATAGCAAATAAAAAATGGAAACCTGTTGCTAACGATTTTACAACAGATGAAATAAAATATATAAATAAAAACATTAAGGATAAAAAAGAAGTAATATACATCAATAAATATAAAGCATTAAAAATTATTGTTGTACTTAAATCTAATCAGCCCGAATATAAAACAAATGAAAAATCAAGGTTATTGTCTTTTGATGTTTGCAAGGCTGTTAACAAAGAAAAAATAAAAAATATTGTTATTAATGATTGTATAAAAAACAAACAATATAGTTTAGCTTTTGCCGAAGGTTTGATCTTAAGTAATTATAGTTTTGATAAGTATTTTACTAAGGATAAAGATGAAAATTCACACATTAAGCAGATTGCAATTAAAAGCCCTGATATCAATAAAAAAGATATTGATGAATTAAATAATATAACACAGGCTGTTGTTATTTCGCGTAATCTTATAAATGAGCCACTGTCTGAATTAACGGCAGTTAAATTATCAAAGGAAATTGAGAGTTTTGGCAAAAAAGCCGGCTTTACTACCGAGGTGTTTAGCAAAAAGAAAATTGAAACATTAAAAATGGGTGGTTTGCTTGCTGTAAATCGTGGTAGTGTTGACCCTCCCACATTTTCGGTGCTTGAATGGAAACCTAGAAATGCAAAAAATAAAAAGCCTGTTGTTTTAGTTGGCAAAGGTGTTGTTTTTGATACGGGCGGCATGAATATTAAGCCTGATAAAAGTATGGCATTTATGAAATGCGATATGGCAGGAGCAGCAGCAGTTGTTGGAGCAATGTATGCTATTACCAAAAATAAATTGCCTGTTCATGTAATTGCACTGGTACCTGCAACCGATAATCGTCCGGGTGGTAATGCTTATGTACCGCAAGATATTATTAAAATGCACAATGGCAGTACGGTTGAAGTTCTTAATACCGATGCTGAAGGCAGAATGATACTTGCCGATGCTTTAAGTTATGCCAAAAATTACAAACCCGAATTAGTTATTGATATTGCAACTTTAACAGGTTCGGCAATGGCGGCAATTGGTCATTACGGAATTATTGGCATGGGTAATGCCAAAGTTAAAACGTTTGAAAAGTTGAAGAAAAGCGGTGAGAATGTTTATGAAAGAGTTGTAGAATTTCCTTTTTGGGATGAATATAATGAAATGTTAAAATCAGATTATGCCGACATTAAAAATATTGGAGGTAAGGTAGCGGGAGCTATAACTGCCGGTAAGTTTTTAGAACATTTTACTGATTATCCTTATATACATCTTGATATTGCAGGTCCTGCATACACATTTACAACTGATAACTACAGAGGAAAAGGTGGAACAGGTGTTGGTGTTAGATTATTGTACGATCTTATTAAAAATTATGCATAGAGTGTATGGCACATAGTCGTCAGACGGATGATTAAAAATATTAAATTATAAATTACAAAACAAATGGCAAATAAAATATTACTTGGAATTACACATGGCGATATTAACGGTATTAGTTACGAGGTTATAATAAAAACGTTTATAGATAGTAGAATGCTTGATATATGTACGCCTGTTGTATATGGCTCTCCTAAAGTAGCAGCATATCACAGAAAAGCATTAAATATTGATAATTTTAGTTTTAATAACATTAGATCTGTTACCGATTTTAATCTAAAACGGGTTAATATTATTGATTGCATTGGTGATGATGTTCGTGTTGAGCTTGGTAAATCTACCGAAGAAGCAGGTAAGGCATCGTTTAAAGTGCTAGAAATGGCTGTAAACGATATGTTAGAGAAAAAATTCTTTGTTTTGGTTACTGCACCTATCGACAAAGATAATATTCAATCTGATAAATTTAATTTTCCGGGGCATACCGAATATCTGCAACAAAAATTTAATGTTGATGATGTGTTAATGCTTATGATATCCGATAAATTAAGAATTGGTGTTGTTACAGGACATGTGCCTGTTAAGGATATTCCTGCATATATTACAGAAGAGAATATCCTGAAGAAATTAGAGATATTAAACCAATCTATGTTAACAGATTTTGGAATTAGAAAACCCAAAATTGCTGTTCTTGGATTAAACCCGCATGCGGGAGATAATGGTGTGATCGGTAACGAAGAGAAGGAAATTATAATTCCTGCATTAGAGAAAGCAAGAGAGAATAATATTGTTGCTTTAGGTCCGTATCCTGCCGATGGTTTTTTCGGTTCACGTCATTACGAAAAGTTTGATGCCATACTTGCAATGTATCATGATCAGGGACTTGCTCCTTTTAAGGCAATATCGTTTGATAAAGGTGTTAATTACACTGCCGGCTTACCAATTATAAGAACTTCGCCGGTACATGGCACTGCTTTTGATATTGCCGGTGAAAATTTAGCAAATCCTAATTCGTTTAAAGAAGCAATTTATCTTGCTTGTGATATTTACAAAAATAAAGTTTCACATAAACAATTAAATAAAGACTCTTTACAAAAATACACAGTAGAAGGTAGCAACAACAACAACGGGAATGGGGTTAGCTAGGTATATATTATTGAATTTAAACAAATAACAAACATTGAAATACATATCTTTGCCCCGTCCTTCAGGTCGGGGATAATGAATATTCCTTCTTTTACCCTTGCAACATTAAATCAGCAAGAACAATAGCGGTAACAGATTCAACAATAACAGGCATTCGTAATGCAATACAAGCATCATGACGACCTTTTACATTAAGTTTTTCAATATCACCGGAGTTTAAATTAATTGTATTCTGTGTTTTTGCTATGCTTGATGTAGGTTTCACAGCTACTCTGAAAACTAATTCGTTGCCATTTGTAATTCCACCATTAATGCCACCTGCATTGTTTGTAGATGTTGTTCCCTTGGCATTAATAATTGTGTCGTTATGTTGACTTCCGTTCATTCTTGCGGCATCAAAACCTGAACCAAATTCAATGCCCTTAATAGCCGGAATAGAAAATACCGCATGACTTATAAGTGATTCAACAGAATTGAAAAAAGGCTCCCCTAATCCAATAGGAAGGTTGTTAACGGTACATTTCACAATACCACCGATACTATCATTAGATATTATTGCAGTATCAATTGCTTTGTTAATATCCTTTATACCACCTGCTTTTTCTAAATAAGCATTTATTATAATATTTTGATCATCAGGGTTGATGATTTTTTTTGCAATAATTCCGGCAGCAACCAAAGCAACTGTTAATCTGCCGGAAAAATATCCACCACCTCGATAATCATTAAAGCTGTTAAATTTTTTATTAGCAACAAAATCTGCATGACCAGGGCGTGGAGTATCTTTTATATCCTCGTAGTCTTTTGATTTTATATCCTTGTTATCAAATAGGATTGTAATGGGCGAGCCACTTGTTTTGTTATTGAAAACACCACTAATTATTTGTGGAATATCTTTTTCTTTTCTTTCTGTAGTTCCTTTTATTTCGCCTTGACGTCGTATTAAGTCATCAAGGAAATCTTGTTGTATGAGATCAATCCCGGCAGGGCAGCCGTCGATTACTATACCAACGGCTTTCCCATGTGATTCGCCGAATATACTTATACTAAATAATTTTCCAAAAGAGTTATTCATTGTTTTTTTTATTAATGGTAAGTTTTAATTGATTTCAGAGAAAATAAAACAACAATCTGTTCAGTTGCCCCGCCTTTTAAGGCGGGGTGTTTTTATCCTTGTCCCCGCCCTAAAGGACGGGGCAACTGACTTTTCTATTACTTAAATTTCTGAAATCCGTTTGAATTTACAATTATATGAATAACAAAGATAGTTAAAAAGAACCAATCATTTTACTTGGATCAACCCATTCATGAAATTGTTCTTCTGTAACTAAACCAAGTGCAATTGAAGCTTCTTTTAGTGTTGTGCCTTCTGCGTGTGCTTTTTTTGCAATTTTAGCTGAATTATCGTATCCAATATGCCTGTTTAAAGCTGTTACAAGCATTAATGAATTTTGTAAGTTATTATTAATAACCTTATCGTTTGCTTCAATTCCAATAGCACAATTATTACTAAATGATGTGCAAGCATCACCAATTAATCTTGCAGATTCTAACAAATTGTGTATCATTACAGGCATAAATACATTTAGCTGAAATTGACCATTCATACCACCAATATTAATTGTTGTATCGTTCCCAATTACCTGTGCACAAACCATAGTTAAAGCTTCGCATTGTGTAGGGTTAACTTTTCCTGGCATAATAGAAGAACCCGGTTCATTTGCAGGTAAACTAATTTCACCAATGCCACATCTAGGTCCGGAAGCCAGTAAGCGAACATTGTTTGCAATATGTAATAAACTAACAGCAACAGTTTTCAATGCTCCCGATGTTTCAACAAGTGCATCGTGTGCAGAAAGCGATTCATATTTATTTGGTGCAGTAATAAAAGGATTGCCTGTTAACTCAGCAATTTTAGCTGCAACTTTTTCTGAATATCCATCAGGTGTATTTAAACATGTTCCAACAGCAGTTCCGCCAAGTGCTAATTCTGAAATATGTTCTAATGTATTTTTAACAGCTTTAATTCCGTGTTCTAATTGAGAAACATATCCCGAAAATTCTTGTCCTAAAGTTAAAGGCGTAGCATCCATTAAATGAGTACGTCCTGTTTTAACAATGGTTTTAAACTGAGCCGATTTTTCTTTCAAGGTATTTTTAAGCAATTCAATTCCCGGAATTGTTGTATCAACAAGCAATTTGTATGCAGCAATATGCATAGCTGTAGGGAATGTATCGTTTGACGATTGCGATTTATTTACATCATCATTTGGATGTGTAAATTTCTTTTCGTCATTTAAAGAACCACCATTAATTACATGAGCACGATTTGCTATAACTTCGTTTAAATTCATGTTAGATTGTGTGCCTGAACCGGTTTGCCATATTACCAAAGGAAAGTTATCATCTAATTTGCCTTCAATAATTTCATCACAAGCCTTTGCAATAAAGTCCGATTTGTCTCCATCAAGAACACCAAGTTCTTTGTTTGTAATTGCGGCAGCTTTTTTTAGTATGCCAAAAGCATGAATAATCTCTAAAGGCATTGATGCTTCTTTACCAATTTTAAAATTGTCTTTTGAACGTTGTGTTTGAGCTCCCCAGTACTTTTCTGCGGGAACATGAACTTCGCCCATTGTGTCTTTTTCAACTCTTGTTGCCATTTTTATATAGTATTTAAAGTTACAAATTTATTGAACCATTAAAATTACAATAAATTCCATTGTATCTTAAATAATCTATATGTTGTTTAGCTTAAAAAAACAGGTAACTCATAATAAAACTTTTTAAAAGTTTTGAAAAGGTTAGTGACAGTCAAGCTTCGCTACTGCTCGTAATGATGACTTTACATAGATAGATGCAAATTAAATTGTGAATTTCACCACTGTTACAATAACTAAATAATGTCATCGTTATTAAATTAATCAATTGTCAAATTAATTCTATACACATTAAACTAATCACATTAATCAAAAGAAACAGTTTAGTTGTAGGTATTTTTATCATATTAGATATTATAACTTATTTTACCGACAAATATTACAAAGAAAGCACATCCGAAGCAATTACAATACTATTGTTTATTGCATTACTTGTTGCTCTTATTATTGTTAATATTAACAATTTTAAAAGCTATAAGCCACCCTATATGAAATATATAATAAATGTTTTATTAATTTCTGTTGCCTTTGTTATTACATGGGCAATTGTTTATTTCCTTAATTGGTATATTTTATATCCAATGATCTATAGCTAAAAGTAAGTTCCTGTATATTTTACTTGTAAATTATGCTAATATCAGATTAGCACCACAATTTATTGTGGTGTTTAAATGCAAATATTATGTTTACAAAGTCGGCTTAAAGCCGACTTCCTAAAACAAATTTGCTATTTTATACAGCACCATGCTTTAGCATGAGTAGATTAGGGCTCAATGCCAAAAATAAGTGGATACAAGTTTCAAAAAGATATTTCCTAATCAAATTTTTTATATATTTTTGGATCCACGTAGTGGATACATATTTGTAGGAAAAATAGTCGTGAGGAACCCAACCCCGTATGGGGTTGCATAATAAATATAAAAAATGAAACCAGGAACGTTTACACAAATTTATATTCAATTAGTATTCTCTCCTTTCAAAAGAGAATATTTAATTAAAAATGAATACAAAAGTGAATTGTATAAATATATGAACAAAACAATTCAAAATCTTAAACATAAGCCAATTATTATAAATGGCATGCCAGATCATGTTCATATTCTTGTAGGACTAAACCCAAATCAATCTATTTCTGATTTAGTGCGAGATGTAAAAAGGAGTTCTTCATTATTCATTAATGAAAAAAATTGGTGTCGGGGAAATTTTAAATGGCAATCAGGTTATGGTGGATTTTCATATGGTCGCTCACAGTTAAATGATATATATGAATATATTAGCAAACAGGAATCTCATCATAAAAAGATAACTTTTAAGGAAGAGTACGTAGGGTTTTTAAAAAAATTTGAGATTCAATTTGACAAACAATTTCTATTTCAATTTATTGATTAATTAATATATATGCAACCCAATACTGGGTTGTATTGCACCTTGCTTAATAGTTGCTACAAATGTGAATCCACTACGTGGATTTTAAAATTCCGTTATTATTTATCTTAAGCTACACATTATTGCAGAGTTTGGGATAAAATAATTACTTTTGAAATCAAATTTATTAAATAATGTCTTGTTCTAATTCCTCCCCTTTGGGGAGGCTAGAAGGGGCTTTTTAAATAAAACAATATGCAAGATAAGATTATAATACTGGATTTTGGCTCTCAATACACACAACTAATAGCACGACGAATACGTGAGCTAAATGTATATTGCGAAATATTTCCGTACAACAATGTACCCGAACTCAATGAAAATGTAAAAGGCGTAATACTTTCGGGCAGTCCGTTTTCTGTTAGAGATAAAAACGCATTAATTCCCGATCTGTCGGAAATAAAAGGCATTTATCCATTACTTGGTGTTTGTTACGGAGCACAGTATCTGGCACATAATTTTGGAGGAGAAGTATTACCGTCGAACAAAAGAGAGTATGGCAGGGCAAATCTCGAATTTATAGACAACAGCAATAATTTTTTTAAAGATATAACACTTAATACGCAAGTATGGATGTCGCATGGCGATACAATTGCAAAAATTCCCGATTACTATAAAATTATTGCAAGCACCGCTGATGTGAAATTTGGAGCATATCAGATAGAAGGCGAACAAACCTATGGTATTCAGTTTCACCCAGAGGTATATCATACATTAGAAGGCAAGCAAATGCTCAGGAATTTTATTGTTGATATATGCAAATGCTCACAAAACTGGACACCCGATTCCTTTGTCGATACAAAAGTAAATGAACTTAAAAACACACTTGCTAACGATAAAGTTGTGCTTGGTCTTTCGGGAGGAGTAGATTCTTCGGTAGCAGCAATACTTTTGCATAAAGCTATTGGAGATAAGCTTACTTGCATATTTGTTGACAACGGACTATTGCGTAAAAATGAATTTGAAAAAGTTTTAGATTCATATCAGGGCATGGGATTAAATGTAATTGGAATAGATGCAAAAAAACAGTTTATTGATGAGTTAAAAGGTATTTCAGAGCCTGAAGCAAAGCGCAAAGTAATAGGCAGAGTATTTATTGAGGTATTTGATAAAGAAGCACACAAAATTAAAGATGTAAAATGGCTGGCACAAGGCACTATTTATCCCGATGTTATTGAATCTGTTTCGGTAAACGGACCATCGGCAACAATAAAGTCGCATCATAATGTGGGCGGTTTGCCCGATAATATGAATCTGAAAATTGTTGAGCCATTAAACTTATTGTTTAAGGATGAAGTGCGAAGAGTAGGTAAAGCTCTTAATATTGACGATAAAATATTAAAACGCCATCCTTTTCCCGGTCCGGGACTTGCAATTAGAATACTTGGTGATATTACACAAGAAAAAGTAAATATGCTTCAAGATGCTGATGATATCTTTATTGAAGGATTAAAAGAGTACAATTTATATGATGATGTATGGCAGGCAGGAGTAATGCTATTGCCTGTTAATTCGGTAGGAGTGATGGGAGATGAGCGAACCTACGAAAAAGTTGTTGCCTTGCGTGCTGTGCAATCAACCGATGGTATGACAGCAGACTGGGTACATTTGCCTTATGAATTTCTTGCAAAAATATCAAACAGAATAATAAATCAGGTAAAAGGTATTAACAGGGTAGTTTACGATATAAGTTCAAAGCCTCCTGCAACAATTGAGTGGGAATAAAAACATTCCTGCCACATCCTCAACCTTTCTTAGCTTGACTGGGGATTGGGAAAGCAGGAATCTAGTAATTAAAGACTGGATACCCGTTTTCACGGGTATGTGAACATTCCTGCAAAAGCAGGAATCCAGTAGTAATAAGTTTGGATACCCGTTTTCACAGATATGTGAACATTCCTGCGAAAGCAGGAATCCAGTAGTAATAAGTTTGGATACCCGTTTTCACGGGTATGTGAACATTCCTGCGAAAGCAGGAATCCAGTAGTAATAAGTTTGGATACTCATTTTTACGGGTATGTGAACATTCCTGCGAAAGCAGGATTCAGTAATAATAAGACTGGATACCCGTTTTTACGGGTATGTGAACATTCCTGCAAAAGCAGGAATCCAGTAGTAATAAGTCTGGATACCCATTTTCACAAATATGTGAACATTCTTGCGAAAGCAGGAATCCAGTAGTAATAAGTTTGGATACCCATTTTCACAAATATGTGAACATTCTTGCGAAAGCAGGAATCCAGATAAAAAGACAATGAAAGAATATTATGTATACATATTAGCGAGTAAACAAAATGGAACCCTATATATAGGAATGACAGATGATTTAGAAAGAAGAATGCGAGAACACAAAGCAAAAGAAGTTAATGGATTTACAAAAAAACATAGTATAGACAAACTAATGTATTTTGAAACTTTTGAAAACAGTTATGAAGCATTTAAGCGTGAAAGACAAATGAAAAAGTGGTTAAGAAAATGGAAACTTGAGCTAATAGAAAAAGAAAATCCAAATTGGCATGATTTAGCAAAGAATTGGGATTAAAGACTGGATACCCGTTTTCACGGGTATGAAAACATTCCTGTTACATCATACTCAATTATTACTTTTATACCGTTATTGCGAACAAAGTGAAGCCTGCCTGTATGGTAGGCAGGCAATCTGTATTTTATCATGAGATTACTTCAGTCGTTTCTCTCCTTTGTAGTTACGCAATAATCATAAATTCATATTTCTCTTTCCAATTGCAAATACTAAGGAATACAAAGCTAATCTCTTAACAATGAGGAGGTAATTTATACTTTTTTGTGCAAATAGCATGCTTTTACCATTAATAATTGCCTTTATTTGCCATCATACGAAGGTTCGTATTAAGGCAAAGAAGCTTACATGGCATCATACGAAGGTTCGTATCGAGGCAAAGAAGCTTACATGGCATCATACGAAGGTTCGTATCGAGGCAAAGAAGCTTACATGGCATCATACGAAGGTTCGTATCGAGGCAAAGAAGCTTAAATGGCATCATACGAAGGTTCGTATTAACACAAATAAGCCTTCTGATTAAGGTTCGGAGGTGGAAATTGATGAAAAAAACTCTATTTTGGTAAGTATTTCGTGCCTACGGCACTCTATTATCTATTGGAAACATCAATCTACAAATATTTAGCATCTACGATGCTTAATGTCAGACTCGTTAGAGGCGATATATTTGTAGTAAACATAATTATTGCTAAAATAGAGCCCCATAGTGGGCGAAATATTATTAATACCGATTGTTAATTAATTTTATTTCACACACTAATAATAACCATCTGCAAACTATGTGTTTCAACAATGATAAGTATCTAATATCTTTAAATGATATTAAGCAACCATTTACAAATCTAAACGTATAAACTGCATATATTATAATAAACTTAAAAATTAAACATTATGAAAAACCTAATTTTACTTTTAGTGGCACTATTATTAGTGTTATTTGCTAATGCGCAAATTGTAAATATACCGGATGCTAATTTTAAAGCAGCACTATTGGCAGACACTTTAATAAATACTAACCAAGATGGAGAAATACAGCTAAGTGAAGCTGCTGCTTACACAGGAGGAATAATTGTTAATGACAAAAATATTACAGACCTTGCAGGAATTGAGGCTTTTACTGCCACAACTTTCTTGTTTTGTGAGTGGAATAATTTAACATCCTTAGATTTAAGCAATAATACTGCTCTTACTTCTTTAGCTTGTGGCAGGAATCAATTAACTACTTTAAATGTGAGCAATAATACATTTCTTACTGTCTTACGATGTGTTTATAATCAACTAAGCACATTAGATGTAAGTAATAATACATCTCTTACGGAGTTGCTATGTTCTATGAATCAATTAAGCCTATTAGATGTTAGCAATAATACTGCTCTTATTTCTTTATATTGTCATACTAATCAATTAACCTCTTTGGATGTAAGCAATAATACTGCTCTTATTTCTTTAATTTGTCATACTAATCAGTTAACCTTATTAGATATAAGTAATAATACTGCACTTACTTCTTTATCTTGTACAAGTAATCAATTAACTACTTTAGATGTAATCAATCATACAGCTCTTACTGTTTTATGGTGTGGAATTAATCAATTAACATCATTAGATATAAGCAATAATACAGCACTTACTAGTTTAAAGTGCAATAATAATCAATTAACAAGCTTAGATATAAGCAATAATACTGCACTTACTGAGTTATGGTCTTATATTAATCCGTTAACATCTTTAGATGTGAGCAATAATACTGCTCTTGAAATTTTACATTGTTATTCAAATCAATTAAGCTCATTAGATTTGAATAATAATACAACACTTACTTATTTGCATTGTAGCAGTAATCCTTTAAACTCAATAGATGTAAGCAACTTATATTATTTAGAAGTATTTTGGTGTTCAAACACTCAATTGACAACAATTGATGTGAGTAATAATCTCTTTCTGGAAGATTTTTCTTGTGATAATAATGATATAGATATTCTTGATATTAGCAATAATTCATTTCTTCATAAGCTGAGATGTAATAATAATAACCTTATTAATCTTGATGTTAGTAATAATACTGCCATTGTTGATTTATACTGCTATAATAATCAGTTAACTGCTTTAAATTTAAGCAACCTTTCAAATCTTACTCTTCTTGCTTGTCATGATAATCAAATAACAAATTTAGATTTAAGTTATAACACATCATTAAATTTTTTATGGTGCAACAATAATTATTTGAATAGTTTAAGTATTAAAAACACTAATAATATAAATTTTATTGATTTCAATGCAGTTAATAATCTTAATTTATACTGCATAGAAGTAGATGACCCTGTTTGGTCATTTGCAAACTGGACAGATATAGATGCCCAGACTTCTTTTGGTAGTAATTGTTTATATGGGATTGCTGACCCAAATGAAATAACAGGAAAAGTTGTAATAGATACTAACTGTGTTATTGATGGAACTGAACAGGCATTAGAAGGTATTATTGTAAAAACAAACCCTGAGTTTTTCTATGGCATAACTGACAGTTTGGGCGCATATACTATTTCAACAGATACAGGAACATACCAAGTAGAGCAGTTAATTCCGACGATAAATGGATTATTAATAAATCCCTTATGTCCAAATCCAAATTATTATACAGTTTATTTTGATTCATTATCACAGGATACTTCTGACCTAAATTTTTATAATGAAGGAATTGCATGTCCTTTATTGACTATTGATATTAACAGCGACAGACGAAGAAGATGTTTTACAAGCAATACTTATGTGCATTATTGCAATGATGGCTTTGTTGATGAAGATAGTGTTGAAGTACATGTTCAATTACCCGATTATGTAATTTTTGTAAGTGCAAACTATCCATACACAATAGATACACTAGGCAATTACGTATTTGATATTGGCAATCTGGCTCAGGGCGATTGTGGCGATATTCATATCATGGACTCTGTTGCTTGTATTAACGGCATTACAGGTTTAACCCAATGTACTGAAGCATGGATAACCCCTCCAAACGATTGTGCAAATAGTTTAGATACTGCTGCATATAATGCCTGGGACAAATCTTCGGTAATGGTAGAAGGCGAATGTATTGGAGATACTATTGTTCGTTTTATAATAACAAACACTGGTGATTTTGGAATGGGAGATATGCAGGTTCCTTCGGAGTATAGAATTTATGAAGATAATGCACTTGTATATACAGGCAGTTTTCAATTATTAGGACAAGAACAGCTTGTAATAGATATTCCTGCAAATGGTCATACATACAGACTTGAAGCAGACCAGCACCCAATGCATCCAGGCAATAGTCATCCAAACGAAACAATTGAAAATTGTGGTAATCCATATACAGGTTCAGGCTTTGTTAACACAATGCCACAAGATGATGAAGATGCAGAAATTGAAATTGATTGTATGGAAATAATTGATAGCTACGACCCCAATGATAAAAGCGTAAGTCCGCAAGGAATAACAGCTAATAATTATATAATGCCCGGAACAAGTTTAGATTATGTAATTCGTTTTCAAAATACAGGTTCTGATACTGCATTTACTGTTGTAGTTGTAGATACACTTTCAGAATATCTTGATATTTCAACATTCCAGGCAGGTATAAGCTCACATCCTTATACTTTGGATGTATCAGGACATGGAAACCTTGTATTGTTATTCCAATTCTTTAATATCAATTTACCCGATAGTACAACTAACGAAGCAAACAGTCATGGTTTTGTAAAGTTTAAAATTGCACCTTACGATACTCTCGCTAATGGAACAGTAGTTCAAAATACTGCTGACATTTATTTTGATTATAATATTCCGGTAATTACAAACACTTCTCAGGTAATAATTTCTGATACGGTAATTCATGGAAATCCATTAGTAATTCATGATATTAAGAAGGAAACACAAGTAACAGATATTAGAATCTTCCCTAACCCAACAACTGGAAAAATAACAGTAAGAGCAGAAGGGATTTTAGGAATTGAAGTAATGGATATTACAGGAAAAAACCTTCAAGGTTTTCAAAACCTTGAAGGTCTAGATGAAATTGACTTAAGCCAAAACCCAAAAGGGATATATATAATAAAAGTAACAACAAATAATGGAGTTGGAATTAAGAAGATTGTAAAACAATAAACTTAAAAAATTAAACCATGAAGAAATTCACTTTACTCACAGCAACACTATTATTAGTGTTATTTGCTAATGCACAAATAGTAAATATTCCCGATGCTATCTTTAAAGCATACTTGGTTATTGAATGCGGGGATACTATTAACACAAATGGTGATGGCGAAATACAAGTAAGTGAGGCTAATGCATTTACAGGAGGTATATATGTTCATCAAAAAAATATTTCTGACCTGACAGGTATTGAAGCCTTTACTGCTCTGACTACTTTAGATTGTAATTATAATCAATTAAGCACATTAGATTTAAGCAATAATATTGCTCTTACTTATTTAAGTTGCGGTAGTAATCAAATAACATCTTTAGATGTTAGTAATAATACTGCTCTTACTTATTTAGATTGTGTATATAATCAATTAATATCATTAGATCTTAGCAATAATACTGCTCTTATTTATTTAAATTGTAATGTAAATCAAATAAGCACATTAAATGTAAGCAATAATGCTGCACTCAATTCAATAGGTTGTGTTTATAATCAATTAAGCATATTAGATGTAAGTGCTTGCACAACTCTTAATAATTTAAATTGCGATAATAATATACTAACATCTTTAGATTTAAGCAATAACACTGCTCTTACTAATTTAAATTGTGAATTTAATCAATTAATCAATATAAACTTAAGTACTTGTACTGCTCTTACTTTTTTTAGGTGCAATAATAACCAATTAAGCACATTAGATGTAAGTAATAATACACTTCTTCCTCAGGTGTATTGCTCAAATAATCAATTAAACTCTCTTGATCTAAGTAACAATACTGCTCTTACTTATATAGAGTGCGCTTATAATCAATTAAGCAGTTTAAATTTAAGAAATGGTGTAAATACTAACATGGCTGATTCTATTTTATTAAATAATAATCCTAATTTATATTGTGTTCAGGTAGATGATCCTTTCTGGTCAATGGCTCATTGGACAATCATTGATTCTCAAACTTTTTACGGATATAATTGTTTTTACAATAATCCAAATCCAAATTCAATAACGGGGAGTGTTCTAATAGATGATAACTGTACTATTGAAGGAACAGAACTTGGAATGGGGGGTATTATTGTAAAAACATCACTTGATGTTTATTATGACATAACTGATAATACGGGTGGATATACTATTTCAACAGATACTGGCACATATCAGGTTGAACAGGTTATTCCTGTAGGAAATGGATTGTTTTTAAATACTTTATGTCCTATTCCAAATTATTATACAGTTCATTTCGACTCTTTAGGAATGGATACAACAAATATAAATTTCTTTAATGAAGCTATTGCATGTCCATACTTAACTATTGATTTGACCAGCAATAGAAGAAGAAGGTGTTTTACAAACAATACTTTTATTAATTATTGTAATGAGGGTTTTGCTGATGAAGATAGTGTTGAAGTACATGTTCAGCTACCCGATTATGTAATATTTGTAAGTGCAAATTATCCTTATACAATAGATACATTAGGCAATTATGTTTTTGATATTGGCAATCTGGCACAGGGCGATTGTGGCGATATTCATATTATAGATTCTGTTGCATGTATAAACGGTATTACCGGATTAACTCAATGTACCGAGGTATGGATAACTCCTCCAAACGATTGTGCAAATCAATTAGATACTGCTGCATATAATGCATGGGATAAATCATCTGTAATGGTAGAAGGTGAATGTATTGGAGATACTATTATTCGTTTTATAATAACAAATACTGGTGATTTTGGAATGGGAGATATGCAGGTTCCTTCAGAGTATCGTATTTATGAAGATAATGCACTTGTATATACAGGCAGTTTTCAATTATTAGGACAGGAAGAACTAATAATAGATATTCCTGCAAATGGTTATACATACAGACTTGAAGCAGACCAGCACCCAATGCATCCGGGCAATAGTCACCCTAACGAAACAATTGAAGCTTGCGGTAATCCAAATAACAGTTCGGGTTTTGTTAATACAATGCCACAAGATGATGAAGATGCAGAAATTGAAATAGATTGTATGGAAATAATTGATAGCTACGACCCCAATGATAAAAGCGTAATTCCGCAAGGAATAACAGCTAATAATTATATAATGCCCGGAACAAGTTTAGATTATGTTATTCGTTTTCAAAACACAGGTTCCGATACTGCTTTTACAGTAATTGTTGTAGATACGCTTTCTTCACATCTTGATATTTCAACATTCCAAACAGGGATAAGTTCACATAATTATACGCTTGATGTATCTGGACATGGAAGACCTGTTTTGATGTTTACATTTAATAATATCAATTTGCCTGACAGTACAACTAACGAAGCAAACAGTCATGGTTTTGTTAAGTTTAAAATTGCACCTTACGATACTCTCGTTAATGGAACAGTAGTTCA
>Ga0307990_1000238_pt1 | contig 53063 bp, 52 predicted proteins | sample EllFjometagen129_FD_203168 | JGI IMG/M metagenome (GOLD analysis project Ga0307990, IMG submission 203168) | Marine microbial communities from Ellis Fjord, Antarctic Ocean - #129 | ecosystem: Environmental > Aquatic > Marine > Unclassified | place: Southern Ocean | collected 2014-10-08
TGCCAAGTTGCACGCTCACTGCCAGGCTCTGCCATACGGCCAATGATACTGCCGACAGCGACATCTCGTTGAACTTTATTAAGACCTGCTTCTTCAAGTATTTTTGGCAGATCAAGTAATTTTATGGTTTCCAGGCCAACATGTTCAACTCCGATTGACCTGGGACGGAGTAATTCAAGTGATACAACGTCGACTTCCTGGTAGTCGGTAATTTTTTTTTGTAAAATATCTTGAGATTCCGCCCGGTTGGCAATCAATCGCGCGGCGTAGTGCTGGGCGATCTTCTCAATCTCTACGGACTGATTTTCTAAAGTCAACTGGCCGGTAAGAATATCATCAATTCTGGCACAAAGTTGAGGCCATTGTTCCTTGGGAAGTGAAAAGTTATGCCCCAGATTTAGCAATGTCTGCTGACGTACTTTGTCTCCGATTCTTTTGGAAGCAACGAGACGAAAGGTGTAATAAGCCCCACCTGAAACAGCTGTGCCAATTTTGGTTCGACGGATAAACATGTTAAGATGTATATCATGATTTTTCAGGGCAATCAAGGGCATTCTTTATTTCATGGCACTATAAATGAAAATAAGCAATTTGATCCTTGAAATCATTATCTTTTTTTGAAATTTTTGGACGAAAATGGTCTTTTTCACTGAAATCTTGTTAAACAGCAGCTAAGATATTTTGAAAAGATGGCAGCCAGCGGTAAAGCGGCCGGGGTCACTTTCTCATGGACCTTTGTTGATGATAATACTATTCATGCCCGGCATATCGTCATTGACAACGGCTGGAAAATCCTGCTGGATCGCGGCCTCGACATCTTCCAGCGCTATGAAATGCATGATGCCTTTTCTCTTGCGAATCGGGTGCAGCATTACCGGCCGTGCAAGGCTTTTGAGGCTACCTTCCTCAGGATTGACAGCCTTCCTGCTGCCGGGAATGAACAGGGAGAATAAAGAGGTGGATGACCTGCTGGAATTTCTCCTGATGATGCCGATGACAATTTCACTTCCTTTGAGTCTTCATAAGTGTATATTAGCAATGGCGGTGCAGTGATGAAACAACAGCAAGGCCGCAGTTTGAAAAAGGATTATCGGATGCTTCTTCTTGTCTTGGTTTTCCTGGTTTTTGTGTATGGTTTGATTCTGGTCTATTTCTTCTTTGAACAGCGGAAGATGCTCTATTGTCCTGAAGGAAATATACCGGCAGTGGAAGATCTTTGTGTTCATGGACTGTGTTTATGGCCGGCTGAAGATGGCAGTGAGTTTATGGGCTTGCTGGCGGTGCCGGATTCAGGAGAGGTGCGGGGAACCGTCATTGTCTTTCACGGCAATGCCGGTACGGCGTTGGACCGGTATAATTGTCTGCCGCCGTTGACCGGTTTGGGTTTTCGGGTTTTGTTGGCTGAATATCCCGGTTACGGCGGCCGGGTTGGTACTGCCAGTGAAAAAAGTTATGTTACCGATGCCCGGAAAATAATAGCTAAAGTTCATGCCGAATTTTCCGGTCCACTTTATTTGTGGGGTGAATCATTGGGCTGTGGGATTGTGGCAGCTGTTGCGGCTGAATCGAGAGCTGATGGGGTGGTGATGCTGACTCCCTGGGATTCGCTGGCTGCGGTGGCAAAGTCGTATTACTGGTATCTTCCAGTCCGCTGGCTGCTCCGGGATCGCTATGATAGTCTTACTAATCTGTCATTGTTCAAGGGACCGGTAGCTGCGCTGGTAGCTGAAAAAGACCAGATCATCCCCCGGCGCTTTGGCCTGCATCTCTATGAACAGCTGCCGGAACCGAAGAAATTATGGTTGTTCCCCGGAGCGGGACATTCCGACTGGCCGGACGCGCCCGGTGAACGGTGGTGGGGCGAGGTGATAGATTTTCTGGCTTCCAATTAGTTTGCTGAGTTTTTCAGCCCGGCGGCGATTTCCTCCTGTAATCCCGTAACAACCTGCAGCGGATCGGCAGCCCGCTTGATTGGCCGGCCGACGACTATGTAATCGGCGCCGCTGCGGATGGCCTGGACTGCCGTGGTGACCCGTTTCTGGTCGTCCTGCTCTATTTCGCGGTTGATTCCGGGTCTGATCCCCGGGGTGACCACCAGGAAATTATCACCCAGCTGGCCGCGCAGCCGTCCGGCTTCAAGTCCTGAGGAAACAATTCCGTCACAGCCCAGTTCCAGAGCTTTCTTGGCCCGGTAGTATACCAGCTCTTCAATGGAACCCGTAAGCCCCATCTGCCGCAGATCATCCTCGCAGAAACTGGTCAGCACCGTTACCCCGAGAATTTTAATGTCCTTCCGAGCCTGTACTGCTGCCTCAATGATCGCGTCATTGCCATGGACGGTGGTGAAGGTAACACCTCGGTCATTCAATTGCTGAACCGCCAGCTTGACTGTTTCGGGGACATCAAAAAATTTCAGGTCAAGCATGACTTTGTGTCCCCGTTTGGTTATCCACTCCACCATCGGGAAGCCGCCGGCAAGAAAGAGCTGCAGGCCCACCTTGTAGAAAGTAACCTGGCTTTCCAGTTTTTCCACCCAGGTCTTGGCATCATCGGCGGAAAGGACATCAAGGGCGAAAATAAGGTGGTCAGTCAGGGGGATGTTTTTGTTATTCATGGAATATCCTTCATGTTTTGTAACTATTCAGGAGTTATCTTCAAACTGCCTCGATGCGGGGACAGAATTTAATTCTGTCCTCACTGGTACTTCCGGCTAAGCTATAATGAACCCCTTGTTTTTGTCAATAAATATTGCTTTATTTTTGTCTGCTGTTGCGTTATCTTAGCGACTCTGCCCAGGACAATTGTCAGAAAAAAGATACTTCATGGTATTTGTTAAGATTCTCCTTCCTATATTTCTGATTATTGCCTTGGGGGTCCTGTTTGAAAAACTCAAGAGCCCCGACTTTAAATCCATTTCAGATCTTACCCTGTACTTTTTTACTCCCTGCCTGATTTTTTCCGGTTTGATCAAGGGCCATGAGCAGCTCAGCAGTTTTTTGCCCCGGGCCATCGCTTTTATGCTGCTGATGACGTTGTTTTTTTGGGGAGTATCTGCTGTTTTTGGACGAATCTTAGGTCTGGATACCCGGAAAACGAGTGCTTTTTCCCTGTCGACCATCATGATGAATACCGGCAATTATGGTTTGCCGCTAGTACTCTTTGCCTTTGGCAAGGAAGGATTGGCTTACGGAGTTATTGTTCTGGTTCTTTTTACTTTCCCCCTGGGAACCCTGGCTATTTATATTGCTTCCCGTGGTCAAGCCTCAATCAGGGAGTCTTTGCTGGAAATTTTTAAAATACCATTGTTTCATGCCGTTGTGCTGGCTTTTATTTGGCGATATTTTCAACTGCCGATGCCTGCCGTGGTTCTGAAATCCATTGACCTGGTGGGTCAAGCAGCTATCCCGGGGCTTTTAATGCTCCTGGGGATGCAACTATCCAGAACCAGTATTCGTGGTGGGGCACTGCTGCCGGTTTTAAGCAGCAGCGGTTTGCGTTTAATCCTCTCGCCGCTGGTTGCCATTGGGCTGTGTGCCCTGCTGGGTATTCAGGGTTTGCCGCGCAATGTTCTGATTCTCCAGACCAGCACTCCTTCTGCCATCATCCCTTTGCTCTATGCCATTAATTACGATACCCATCCAGAGATAGTGGCAGCGACTATTTTTGTTTCCACCCTGCTCAGCGGCGTTACGCTGACTTTGGTACTCTTTTATCTGGGAGTTAGCTGAAAAGATCAGTCGTTGCACGGCTTTAGCATGTTAACATGCATCCCTATAACAATATTTTATGGTTATGAAAAAACCGTGCTTTAGGCGCGGTTTTTTTGGTTTTTACCCTTGACAAAGAAAGATGATGAAGGTATTCAGTGGGGATAAGTGGTTAAAGGTGGGTGATTTTTTCATTAACAGGGTTTCCGGTGGGAGAATTTAGTGTTTCGCGGTCGTTACGAATACTCTATTGATGCCAAAGGGCGCTTAAATATTCCGGCTAAGGTGCGGGAGCTGCTGCTGCAGGAATACACCCCTTCATTAATGGTTACCAATGGTTTTGATGGTTGCCTGGATTGTTTTCCCTATCCTGAATGGACCTGCCTGGAAGATAAAGTTTCCCTCCTGCCACAAAATAAAAAAGAAGTGAAAAGTTTCCACCGATTTTATCTCTCAGCTGCAATTGAATGTTCCCTGGATAAGCAGGGTAGGATTCTAGTTCCCCCCTCTTTACGAAGTTATGCCCAATTAGAAAAAGAAGTAGTTATTGTCTGTGCGGTAAAAAAGATAGAAATCTGGAGTAAAGAGCGTTGGGAAGTTGAGTTAGCGGATACGCTTGGAGCTGCAGGGAAAATCAGCGCCGCAATGGCTGAATTCGGCATATGACCGATGCCAGAGGAAATGAATCATGTACCGGTTCTTCTCACTGAAACCCTGAAATATCTTAATGTTTCACGCTTCAGGGAGCAGGACGGTGTTTTTGTCGACGCGACCTTTGGTGGTGGTGGACACAGTATGGCGATCCTGGATCAAACCGGTCAAGGGGTAAAGCTTATTGCCATTGACCGGGATCGGGCCGCGAGTCAACGATCCATTTCTTTACAACAACAGTATGGTGAGCGATTTACACTCCTTCAGGGTAATTTTGCCGATCTTTCCCAGTTACTACATGAGGTCCAGATCAAGGGAATTGATGCCTTGTTACTCGATCTCGGACTTTCTTCCTATCAGTTAAGCAATGCACCGCGAGGATTCAGTTTTCAGCTTGATGGCCCGCTGGATATGCGAATGGACCAGGGGCAGGAATCTTCTGCAGCCGATATCATCCGTACCGGTACCGTTGATCAGTTGCGGGATATCTTCAGGCGATTTGGTGAAGAACCTTATGCCGGATCCATTGCCAGAGCCATTGTTGCTGCCCGATCTCAAAAGACCATAACTACAACCAGGGAGCTGGCCGATCTGATTTTGTCATTGACACCGCCGGCAAAAAGTCATCGGCGGCTTCATCCGGCTACCCGGGTATTTCAGGCTTTGAGAATTGCCGTTAATGAAGAACTGCAGGCGTTGGTTGCGGTTCTTGAAGCCGGGCTTAGCTGTTTAAACAAAGGTGGACGTCTGGTGGTTATCTCTTATCATTCATTGGAAGACCGGATTGTCAAAAGGATGTTCAGACAATGGGCAGCCTCTTGCAGTTGTCCTCCTGATTTTCCGGTCTGTACCTGTGATAAAGTTTCCCAGGTTCGTCGGTTGACCGGAAAAGTGGTGGTCCCGCAAGTAGATGAAGTTGAGCGTAATCCGCGCAGCCGCAGTGCAAAGTTGAGAGCGGTGGAACGATTGTGAAAAAACCAGTTGCCGGGGATCTGCGGTGGAAGTTGCTTAATGGTGGATTGCTGTTGCTGATGGTTAGTTCAATTTTTATCTATGCCTGGATACACTATCAGGTTGTGGAGCATGGCTATGGGCTGGTGAAAGTCCGTCACCAGGAAAAGATAGCCCAGGAGAATCATAAAAAGTTAATTCTGGAAATTGCCACCCTGAAGCAGCGTGATCGTTTAGAAAAGATTGGTCGCCGTAAATTTGGTCTTCAATATCCCGAATTAGGGCAGAAAATCCTACTGAGATGAAACGTTATCGAAAAAAAGATATCCCGCGATTGGAACGCTGGAAAATTATGGCTCTGGCGCTGGTTATGGTTTGCGGGGCTGCCGGCCTGGTGTCGCGGGCTTATTATCTTCAGATTGTCAGACATGATTTTTTTTATACTAAGTCGCTTCAGCAGAACCGGCAGGCAGTTGAAATCCGGCCTGAACGGGGTGAAATTCTGGATTCCCGGGGCAATAAACTGGCGATCAGTCTGGAGAGTGAATCTGTTTATGTTCAGCCGCACAAAATTGTCAGTAAAAAGAAGGTGGCCCGCAAACTGGCTCGTATCCTGCCTTTTTCAAGCCGGCAGATATATCGTAAGCTGGCCAGTAAAAAAAGTTTTGTCTGGATTGCCCGTGATGTATTACCCAGTCAGGCGGAAAAAATTAAAAAACTACACCTCGATGGACTGGGATTTGTCAAGGAAAGTCGAAGATTTTATCCCAACCGTGAGCTGGCCGGCCAACTACTGGGGTTTGTCGGGGTGGACAGTAAGGGGTTGGAAGGGATTGAGCATTTCTACGACCGTTATCTGCAGGGGAAAAAAAATATTGTTTTTCTTGAACGGGATGCCAGAAGGGGGATTCTGGACCCTGGTGATTTAGGATCTGTTGAAGGAACCAGAGGTAAAACGGTCATGGTGACTATTGACCGGACCATCCAGCATACGGTCGAGCAGGAGTTGGCCCGGGCAGTTGCCGGATCTGGGGCTAAACGGGGCCTGGCCATGGTCATGGATGTGGAAAGTGGCGCTGTACTGGCAATGTCCCAGTATCCTTTTTTTAATCCTAATTCGTTTACCAGTTCAAAGCCCTCTATCTGGCGGAATCGGGCAGTGGTTGATATGATTGAGCCAGGATCAACCTTTAAAGTTTTCACCGTAGCCGCAGCATTGGATCAGGGGGTCATAACTCCCGATACCTGCTTTGATTGCGAACAGGGTAAGTACCGGATTGGAGGCAGGACTATCCATGATACTCATAAACATGGAAAATTGAATGTCAGTGAAATCATTAAACTTTCCAGTAATATTGGTTGCTCGAAAATAGCGGCCCGTCTGGGAAAACAGGGTCTTTATGATTTTTTGAGCCGTTGCGGTTTTGGTTCCCCCACGGGGATTGATTTCCCGGGGGAAAAGCAGGGGGTGTTGCGGGACTGGCACCGCTGGCGGGATGTTGATCTGAGTAACATTTCCTTTGGTCAGGGAGTGGGAGTTTCCCCGGTGCAGCTGATGATGGCCTATGCTGCGTTAGCTAACGGTGGTTACTTGGTTAAACCGTATCTGGTGAAACAAGTGGTCAATGAGAACGGTTGGAAAGTGTATGAACATCATCCTGCCAGTGAACGGCGTCGGGCTTTTTCTCCCAAGGTTGCCAGACAGGTTTCGGCCATGCTGGAAACAGTGGTGGATGATGACGGTACGGCCCCAAAGGCACGTATTCCCGGATATCAGGTGGCTGGAAAAACTGGCACCTCGCAGAAATATGACTCGCAGCAGAAAAAATATTCCCGTAAAAATTACCTGGCCTCTTTTATTGGTTTTATTCCAGCGCCTGAAAATCATGGTAAACTGTTGGTGTATGTGATGCTTGATGAACCCCGGACCAGTATTTATGGAGGAATGGTCGCGGCTCCGGCTTTCAGCCGTATTGGTCAGCGTCTGCTGGCATATTTAAATGTGGAGCCGAGCAGTCGGGTGATGCTGGCTGACCTATCTGCCGTTAGGCACGGCAGGGAGTCAAAAAAGACCGCCAAACGGAAAGTTGGAATATCCGCTTCAATAGTTCCTATAGGGGCAAAAAGAAGCACATTAGCTGTAAATACTGGCATAATGCCTGATTTTTCCGGACGCTCTGTACGTGATGTTCTGGCATATTTTGGTACCTTGCCTGGTTCACTTGCCATCCATGGCAGTGGGAAAATAACGAAGCAAAAACCACTGCCAGGCAAACGTATTGTCGCCGGGGTCGGGATGGAATTTGTGTTGAAAGCTGAGAACTGACAACTTTAATTACTTTTGGTGAAAGAATCATCTTAAATAAGCAATTAGCCTTTAGCAGTTGGCTGTTAGTAATCAATGATTACAGCATGTTTCCCATTGCAAGCTGTCCCCTGTTAGGTTTTATTGCTCATGAACGTAATGCCTTGATTTTTTTTAAAGCTAAACGCTGATAGCTAACAGCTAATCGCTCAACTCAGGAATCAGTAATGATTGATCAGCGACCGCCAATTTCTTTGAATCAGTTGCTTGCTGGAACTTCCATTATTTCCCGTTCCGGGGAGGTGGATGTATTGGTTACCGGCGTGACCTCTGATTCAAGGAAGGTGGTCCACGGCAATGTGTTTGTTGCTGTTTCGGGAACTCTTGTGGATGGTCATCTGTTTATTGAGGATGCCTGGCGGCGGGGCGCATCCGTGGTCGTTCTTGACAATCGCGACATGTTTGAACGGCATAAGACCTCTCTGGCTGCACAACAGGTTCTTTGCCTGGCAGAAAGCAGTCATCGTACTTTGGCGCAACTAGCCGCCTGCTGGTACGGTGATCCTGCCCGATCCCTGGTCATGATTGGCGTCACCGGTACCAATGGTAAAACAACCATTTCATATCTGTTGGAACATCTGCTGTCGCATGCCGGTTATCGTGTTGGCGTTATAAGTACGGTTAATTATCGGTTTGTCGGTACACAGCAGCCGGCATTCCATACTACTCCGGGTCCTGAAGAATTGCATGCTTTGCTGCGCCGAATGGTGGATGCTGGGGTGGACTGCTGCGTGATGGAAGTCTCATCCCATGCTCTGGTTCAGGAGAGGGTATATGCAATACCTTTTTCCACCGTGGTTTTTACCAATCTGAGCCACGAGCACCTGGATTATCATCAGGAAATGGAATCCTATTTTCAAGCCAAAAAGCTTCTTTTTACTGGTTTGAATACAGATGCTTTCAAAGTAATAAATGGTGATGATATTTGGGGTAGACGTCTGCTGGAAGAAGTAAAATTTCCAAAGCTTTCTTATGGCTTGCAGCAAGGAGCCGAATTCCAGGCTGAAAAATTGGAATTTTTTTCCCATGGTACCACTTTTATTATTGAGGCGGAAGGGAATACCTGGGAGTGTCATTCACCCCTGATTGGACGCTATAATGTTGCCAATATTCTGGCAGCTTTGGTTGTTGCCCGGCATCTGGATGGCGAGATGGAAAATCTACTTGAGGAAATGGTCCGTTTTCAACAAGTCCCTGGTCGTTTGCAACGGGTGCCTAACCAGCGAAAAATTCATATTTTTGTTGATTATGCCCATACGCCTGATGCCTTGGAAAATGTATTGATGGCCCTGAGAGAGTGTACTATGGCCGGTCGCCTGCTGACCCTGTTTGGCTGTGGTGGTGATCGGGATCGTCAGAAGAGACCTGAAATGGGTCGGATTGCTCAGTATTACAGTGATTTGATGGTGGTAACCAGTGACAATCCCAGGCATGAAGATCCGGAGCAGATTATCGCTGAGATTCTTGCTGGCATGACCAGGTCGCCAGCCGTGATGGTGGAAAAGGATCGTCGTCGGGCTATTGCCAAAATCATTGCTGCTGGCCAGCCTGGTGATCTGGTTCTTCTCGCTGGGAAGGGTCATGAAACATATCAGCAGATAGGTGATGAAAAATTTCCGTTTGATGATGTTCAGGTCGTCAATGAGGTACTGGCCGCATGAGTGCAGTTCCGGTACCGGAAATTACCTTGACTTGTTTTCAGGTGAGCCAGGCAATTGGTGTTTTTCATTCAATCCTTGCTGGCGGGGAATCTGTGATTTCCGGGATCTGCACCGATAGCCGGCTGGCAAAGCCCGGTCATCTGTTCTTTTGCCTGCAGGGGGAAAACTTTGATGGTCATGATTTTATCCAGCAGGCCATACATTCCGGTGCCGTCGCGGTGGTGGTTGCGGCGTCGTCGGTGAATCCGGAGTTATTGACCAGCACCTATCCAAATGTATGCTTCTTTCCGGTTGTCGATACGTTGCGGGCCCTTGGTGATCTGGCCGGCTGGTGGTTGAAACAGCTGGATCCAAAGGTTATTGCGGTTACCGGTTCGAATGGCAAAACAACCACCAGGGAAATGGTCAGCAGTGTGTTATCCCGAAAATGGGAAGTCCATTGTAATCGGGATAATTTAAATAACCTTATCGGGGTGCCGTTGACCATCTTTGAGGTTAAAGCACATCATCAGATTGTGGTGTTGGAAATGGGGATGAATTGCTCGGGAGAGATTGCCCGCCTGGCTGAAATCAGCCGTCCTCATGGGGTTGTCCTGACTAATGTGGCTGCGGCTCACCTTGAGGGTCTTGGTTCTTTTGATGAGGTGGTTCGGGCCAAGAGCGAAATCTTTTCAGGCCTTCGGGACGAAGGATATATTATCTATAATGCCGATGATCATCGGTTGGCTGAGTTGGTATCCCGGGCAGTTGAACATAATCAGACCTGGGATGTGGTGTCGGTATCCCTGGATGTTGGGAATGATAGTGAACTTCGAGCCGATGACATTGTTAGCGTTGCCGATGGTATGTATTTTGTTTTGAAAACGGATTCTCAGGTTCAGTCGGTAGCGTTGCCGTTGTGGGGTCGACATAACGTGATGAATGCTCTGCTGGCGGCCACTGTTGCTTGGCGGGAGGGCCTTTCCCTGGAAGACATAAGCCATGGACTTTCTAATGTATCATTACCGGCCGGTCGTTTATCCGCTCATGTCCTGGCATCGGGTCGGATAGTGATTGATGACAGTTATAATGCCAATCCTGCCTCAATGGAGGCTTCCCTCCACACTCTGAACGAGATGTGCGCGGGTTGCTATCGCGTAGCTATCTTGGGTGATATGTTTGAACTTGGCGAAGATTCTGAACGGTTCCATGCCCAGGTTGGCACAGCGGTCTCCCGGATTCAACCGGATTTGCTGATCACTTATGGTTCACGTTCTCAAGTTTTGGCCAGGTCATCGATCGCCGGGGGGATGCCAGAAACTGCGGTCATATCATTTGTCCCCGGTGAGGAAGATGACCTGCTTCATGCCCTCCATGAGCGTCTTGTTGCTGCACATGTTATTCTGGTGAAAGGCTCACGGGGGATGGGGATGGAGAAACTGGTGGAACGTCTGCTGGCTGAAGAGGTGAACTCATGATCTATCATCTTCTTTACCCTTTGCATCATTTCTGGTCCATCTTTAACGTTTTTAAATATATCTCTTTTCGCACCATTTATGCCAGCCTGACCGCCGTTTTTCTGGCTTTTTATCTTGGGCCCAAAATCATCAGCTGGCTGCGAAAACTGCACATTGGTCAGGTGGTACGCGAAGATGGTCCCAAGTCCCATCTTAAGAAAGCTGGAACGCCGACCATGGGCGGGGTGTTGATTCTCTTTTCAGCGGTAGTATCCACCTTGTTGTGGGGAAATTTGACCAATCCTTACATCTGGCTGGTCCTGCTGGTGGCCATGGCCTTTGGCTTGATTGGCTTTGTAGATGATTACCGGAAAATGGTTCATAAAAATGCCAAGGGTTTGTCGGCCAGGAAAAAACTTGGTCTGCAAATCCTGGTAGCCGGGGTTTTCAGCACCTGCCTTTACCTGCTGCCATCCTATCCTTCCACCCTGATGCTGCCATTTTTGAAGCGGGTGGCTCCCGATCTTGGGTGCTGGTATATCCCTTTTTCAATCCTGGTAGTAGTTGGGACTTCCAATGCGGTGAACCTGACTGATGGCTTGGATGGATTGGCAACTGGACCATCGATTATTGCGTTCAGTGTTTACCTGATATTTGTCTACCTTACCGGTCATCGTTTGATGTCCAATTATCTGCAGATTATTTATCTTCCGGGGGTAGGGGAATTGTCGGTCTTTTGCGGGGCCATGGTGGGATCTTTGCTTGGATTTCTCTGGTTTAATACCTATCCGGCTGACATTTTCATGGGTGATGTGGGTTCTTTATCGCTGGGCAGCTGCCTGGGAGCGGTGGCGGTGATGACGAAACAGGAGATAGTGCTGGTGCTGGTGGGCGGGATCTTTGTTCTTGAGACCCTTTCGGTGATTATCCAGGTGGTGTCATTCAAATTGATCGGCAAACGGGTTTTTCGCATGGCCCCGTTACACCATCATTTTGAGTTGAAAGGCTGGGCGGAACCAAAAGTGATTGTCAGGTTTTGGATTATCTCCATCATGTTATCCCTGTTGGCATTGAGTACCCTGAAACTGAGATAACCTAACTTGGCAGAACTACAACAGTTTAACGCTTAGTGAAATATTTTGAAAGTATTTTTACCATGAAGCACATGAATGAGGATGAGATTTAGTTGAAAAATCTTCACACCTTCATGTCCTTCATGGTTGCATTCTTTTTTTGGCCTTTTTTATAAAGTTTTATTGATAAGTGACTATTCAAGGTGTTTTGATTTGAATCTGGCTGAAGACATGAGTGCTGGAATGCCTGTGGTTGAAAGGGCAACAAATGTGGCCATGAACATGCACACTGATACTAAAAATGAATTGCAGGGCAAAAATATTCTGGTCGTTGGGCTGGGTGTCAGTGGGGTTGCCGTTGCCCGGTTTCTCTGTCGTCAAGGGGCTTTGGTTTCGGTTTCGGATAACCGTTCGGCAAATTTACTGGCTGAGGCTGTTTCGCAGTTAAAGCTGTTGCCGTTAAGCGAATTGGAAACTGGTGGCCACACATTATCATTATTTTTGAAGCAGGATATGATTGTTGTCAGTCCCGGAGTTCCTTTTTCCCTTGAGGTGTTGGAACAGGCCAGAGAACAGGGTATTTCGGTTATTGGCGAGATTGAACTTGCCAGTCGTTTTATCGATGTACCATTGATCGGCTTGACCGGAACCAATGGCAAGACGACGACGGTTACCCTGTTGGGGGAAATATTTGAAGCCGCAGGTCGTAAAGCTTTTGTCGGTGGGAATATTGGCACTCCGGCAGTCGATATGCTGCAGCCGGATGCGGATTGGGAATTGGGAATTCTGGAGCTAAGCAGTTTTCAGCTGGAAGGGATGGTGCGGTTTCGGCCCCGGGTAGCGGTTATCCTCAATATAACTCCGGATCATCAGAATCGTTATGCTGATGAAGGCGCTTATGAGGCTGCAAAAATGAGCATCATGAAGAATCAGCGACGTTCAGATTTTTTGTTGTTGAACATTGATGATGAACAGCTGGCAATTTTGTACCGGAAGTTGGAAAAACGCTGGTTGAATGGGGAGGAAATATCTCGACCGTTGCCTTTCAGTTGCCAGACGGTTTTGAAAGTGGGTGGAAATTTTCTGGATCAAACTATCAGTTATAAGTTGACCAATGAAGACGGCAGATTGGTTGATGGAAAAATTCCGGTACCATCTTTAAATATAATGGGCGAACATAATTGCAGTAATATCTTGGCAGCTTTTATGGTCGGCTTGATTTTTGGGCTGGATCCCGGGCTTATGATTGCCACCATGGCTTCATTCAGGGGTTTAGCGCATCGGTTGGAATATGTTGCCCGGGTGGCGGGCATAGATTACGTCAATGATTCGAAAGCCACCAATATTGATGCGGTGGCTAAAGCGATTCACAGCTTTGAGCAGCCGATTGTCCTGTTGTTGGGTGGTCGTGATAAGGGTGCACAATTTGCTGATTTGGAAAATATCCTGGGCGGTCGGGTCAGAGAGATTATCCCCTTTGGCGAAGCTGTAGACTTAGTTATTCGGCAATTGCCACATTTTTGTGCCGGGATTAAAGCGGCAAATCTTCAAGAAGCCGTGATTGCCGGAACTCACTTGGCGCACCCCGGTGATGTGGTATTGCTATCGCCTGGCTGTGCAAGTTTTGATGAATTTTCTAATTATAAACAGCGTGGTGATGCGTTTATCCGCATGGTCCATAAACTTGAAAGTCAGGATTAGATCTCAACTTTCTGAGTTATCAAAAAATAATCCTGCCTGTCGGTAGACACGGCTATGAGCCAAGCCCGAACATCCTGATAATGTATTCTGGTAACACAAGTCAGAAAGTTGAGTTGGATGAAACGCAAGGAAATTATTCTTTTGATGGTGGTGGGTTGCTTGATTGTGTTTGGGGCTTTGATGATTTTCAGCTCCAGTGCGGTGCTGGCCAAAAATAAATTTGGTTACAGCTGCTATTTTCTAGTTCGGCAATTGATTTTCTTGGGCGTGGGATGTGTTGCCATGGCCGTCTGCCGGCGGATAGATTATCATTGGTGGGCCAAATTATGTGTGCCCCTGCTCTTTATCAATCTGCTTTTACTGGTTATGGTTCTGGTTCCCGGGTTTGGTCGCCAGGCAGGTGGGGCAACCCGTTGGTTGCACACCCCATTTTTTACTATTCAACCAGGGGAATTGTGTAAACTGGTTATGGTAATCTATCTTGGTACCTACCTGGCTAACCCTGATAATGAATTGCAGAATTTCACCCGGGGGCTGTTGCCGCCCTTGCTGATTTTGATGCTCTTTGTCGGTCTGTTGATGATGGAGCCGGATTTTGGTACTTCGGCCCTGCTTTTATTGCTGGTGGTTATGTTGTCCTGGATTGGTGGGGCCAGATTGATACATCTGCTTTCCTTGGGCCTGCTGGTATTGCCGGGAATTGTCCTGGTAGTGTATCGATCCCCCTATCGTCTGAAAAGAATTATGACCTTTCTTGATCCTTGGAAGGACCCGTTAGGAAGTGGCTTCCAGGTAATACAATCCATGATGGCCCTGGGGGTTGGTGGTGTTAATGGAGTTGGACTGGGAGATGGTAAACAGAAACTTTTTTTCCTCCCCGAGCCCCATACAGATTTTATTGTTGCTACTATCGGTGAAGAGATGGGCTTTTTGGGAATTTGTTTTCTGATCCTGGCCATCCTGGTTTTGCTGGTGACCGGTGTCAGAATTGCTTTAAACAGTCGGGATCGTTTTGGTATGTTGCTGGCCGTGGGACTGACTTTCCTGATTGTGGTGCAGATGTTGGTCAATATGGGTGTGACCATGGGAGTTTTGCCCACCAAGGGATTGACCTATCCCTTTTTGAGCTATGGGGGAACCTCATTATTAACCAGTTTTACCGCGGTGGGGATTTTAATGAATGTCTGCCGTCAGCAGGAAGCCGCCGTTGGTCGGCGGTCCTCCGGGAGATAGTACATAATGCCAGAGCCAAAAATGATCATGTTCGCCGGTGGTGGAACCGGCGGTCATCTGTTTCCCGGTATCTCTCTGGCCCAGGAATTTAACCGGCGTTTTCCTGACCTGGATATAGTCTTTGCCGGAACCAGAAAAGGGCTGGAAGCCCGGGTTATTCCACCATTGGGTTATCGCCTGGTTTTTATCAAAATTGGCGGCTTGGTGGGTAAAGGTTTGTGGCAGCGGATAAAAGTTATCGGTTCCTTGCCCCAGGCGCTGATTCAGGCCCTGGTGCTGCTGGTTCGTTATCAGCCGGATCTGGTGGTGGGTTTGGGAGGTTATGCCAGTGCTCCGGTGCTGGTGGCTGCCAGAATGGCTGGTATTCCCCTGGTTATCCAGGAACAAAATGCTTTCCCCGGGTTGGTGAACCGTTGTCTTGCACCCTTTGCCGACGCAATTTTTACTGCTTTTGATAAAGCGAGGAAAAAACTGCATAAGCGGAATATAATCAATACCGGCAACCCGGTACGAGCTGATTTTATCCGATCGGTTGAATCTTCGGCTGGGAATCCGGATGTTTTTGTTATCCTGGTGATCGGCGGCAGCTTGGGAGCCCATTCTCTTAATGAGACATTGCCCTGTGCGCTCGCGAGACTGAAGAAATCAGGTATTCTGATCAGGGTTATGCATCAGACCGGCAGTAAAGAGCTTGAGCGGGTCCGTGAAGCTTATCGAGTCAATGGAATTCGGGCAGAAGTAGCAGCTTTTTTTGGAGATATGGGAAAAAAGTATGCGGAAGCTGACCTGGTTATCTGTCGGGCCGGAGCTTTGACATTGGCTGAACTGGCCTTGGTGGGGCGGGCGGCAGTTTTGATCCCGTATCCCCATGCTGCACACGATCATCAGCAGTTCAATGCCCAGGTTTTTGTAGAAAAGGGGGCAGCCCTGATGATGATGGATCGATCATTGACTGGAGAGGGATTGGCGACCATGTTAACTGACTTGTATCAGGATCCCGATCGTCGCCGACAGATGGCGTTGGCCGCCGCCAGTCTGGGTCGTCCCCGGGCTGCCGCTCAGATTGTTGATACCTGCCTGCAGGTGGTGGGTTTTTCTACCGCTGAGGAGTCAAAAGATGAAAATGCGTCATAAAGTAGAACGGATTCATTTTATCGGCATTGGCGGCAGCGGCATGAACGGTATTGCCGAGGTGCTGCTGAATCTTGGTTATCAGGTTTCAGGTTCTGATTTGCAGCAGACCTCGGTAATCGAAAGATTGCGGGGGATGGGAGCAAAAATTTATACCGGCCATTCACGACAGCATGTAGGTGATGTTGAAGTTGTCGTACGTTCCACTGCGGTGAAAGATGAAAATCCCGAGGTGGTTGAGGCCCTGGAACGCTCTATTCCGGTTATCCCCCGGGCGGAAATGCTGGCAGAATTGATGCGGCTGAAATATGGGGTAGCGGTGGCTGGTACCCATGGGAAAACCACCACCACCTCGATGATTGCCACCATGTTGGCTGATACGAATCTTGACCCCACCATTGTTATTGGTGGCCGGCTGAATAGCCTGAAGAGCGGTGCCAGGTTGGGACAGGGGGAAATCATGGTAGCAGAGGCGGATGAAAGCGATGGTTCTTTTCTCTATCTTTCGCCGATTATTGCCATGATTACCAATATTGATCGGGAGCATCTGGACCATTATCAGGGAGGGATAGCGGAAATTGAGGATGCTTTTGTTTCCTTTGCCAACAAGGTGCCATTTTATGGTTTGGTTATTGTCTGCCTTGATGATCCCCGGGTGCAGGAAATTATTCCCCGAATCAGTCGTCGTCTCTGTACGTATGGTTTTAACCCCCAGGCTGACCTTCAGGCAACAAAAGTGCGGATAAGCGGGATGAACAGTTCTTTCACCGTGGTTGCCGGTGAACAGGTTCTGGGGGAAGTGAGTATCGGTTTGCCTGGCCGTCATTATGTTCAAAATGCCCTGGCTGCCATTGCTGCCGGCCTTGAAATTGGCTTGGATTTTGAGCTGATTCAACATAATTTAAAGCGGTTTAGTGGCGTGCAACGGCGGCTGCAGATTTTGGGAGAATTTCAGGGGGTGCCGGTTATTGATGATTATGGTCATCATCCTACTGAAATCATAGCCACTTTAAGGGCATTACGCCAGGCTTTCCCGGACCGTAAACTGGTAGTGGCGTTTCAACCGCACCGATTTAGCCGAACCAAGTACCTTTTTACCGATTTCCTGGTTGCTTTTAATGAAGCGGATGAATTGCTGGTGACCGCGATTTATCCGGCAGGGGAAGCTCCCATCGCCGGGATTACCGCCGAGAACCTGGCGGAAGAGATTAAACATCACGGGCATAAAAATGTACACTATTTTGTTGATCAGGAAACCATGGTCAGTTACCTGCGGGACAATCTTCATGGTAATCAGATACTGATAACCTTAGGAGCTGGAAATATCAATAAAGTAGCCTATAATCTTGTGGCGTCTTAAGGAGGAGAAAATGAAGCAGAAAATTTCACTGATGACAAGCGTGGGCTTGATGTTGATTTTCCTGTTGCTGGTGATACAGTTGGCTGCGTGTGCCACGCCGGGGGGGCGGACAGCAGGCGAGGTAGTGGATGACAGTACCATTACTACTCAAGTCAATGTGAAGTTAGTGAGTATGCCGGGAGTTCGTTCCCTGGGCATTGATGTTGATGTGATGCAAGGTGAAGTAGTCCTTACCGGCAGGGCTCATAATGAGAATGAGGAAGCTCGGATTATTGATGCGGTTCGAACTATAAACGGAGTCAAAAAAGTGATCAGCATGTTGAAAATTATTCCTTGATGCTAACAAACCACCAAATACCGGTTAGTGAGGGAGTCATCAAAATTCTTGATCGGGAGTTTAATGGGCAGGTTCGGGAAAATGTTTCCCTTGCTGAGCGGACCATGATTGGGGTTGGGGGAAAAGCCCGCCTCTACCTGGCACCGGTGAATGTAGATTTTTTGCAGCGTTTGCTGCGACGATTGCGGGAGCTTTCGGTGCCGGTACTGCCATTGGGTGGTGGTGCCAACGTGGTGGTAGCCGATACAGGGATTATGAGTGCAGCGGTAGTAAGCTTGGTAGAACATCTGCATGATATTGCTGAGCTGACTATCAGCAACAACAGGGTAAAGATCGGTGTTGAGAGCGGAGTGCGGCTTTCATTCCTGTTGGAATTCTGCCGAGAGCGGGGTTTTAGCGGACTGGAATTTTTGACGGGGATTCCCGGTACTGCCGGCGGGGCGGTAGTGATGAATGCCGGGGCCTTTGGCCGTGAATTCAGTGATGTGCTGCTGAAGGTTATAACTTGTGATGGTCAGGGAAGCTTGCAATCATGGACCCGGGAACAATTAAATAGTGGCTATCGCCGTGGTGGAATTCCTGTCGGGGAGTTGGTGTTGACCGTAGAATTGCAACTTAACTTGGATGATCCGGAGAAAATTGGAAAACAGATGTTGGAATATCGGCAGATTCGCCGGCAGAAGCAACCCCATGGTGTATCTTCAGCTGGATCTGTCTTTAAAAATCCTCCAGGTGATTATGCCGGTCGTTTGATTGAAGCTGCCGGATGTCGTGGCTGGCGCCGTGGAGGGGCTCAAGTATCCCGAAAACATGCCAATTTTATTACGACTGAACCGGGTGCAACCGCGGCCGATGTTTTCAGCTTGATTGCCAGGGTGAAAGAACAGGTCCGGAAGTCTTTTTCCCTGGTGTTGGAAGAGGAAATTATCCGCTTTGGGGATGAGTATCTTTCTACTGGGATCGCTGGAGAAGAGGAGTTGCTATGAGCTTAACCAGGGAAGCGCTGAAAAAAAGGAAAATCGGGGTCCTGATGGGGGGGCTTTCCGCAGAACGGGAGGTTTCCCTTAAGACCGGTGCCGCTATCCTGGATTCCCTGAAACGGCAGCATTTTCCGGTAGTCGGGATTGATGTGGGGAGAGACATCTGCCGGCAGTTGCAGGCTGAAAACATCGAGGTTGCTTTCCTGGCCCTGCATGGACGTTATGGGGAAGATGGTGCAATACAGGGGGTGTTGGAGTTTTTGCAGATTCCCTATACTGGTCCCGGGGTGTTGGCCAGCAGTGTGGCGATGAATAAACTGGCAACCAAACGTTTTTTGGAGAGTGCCGCGATATCAACTCCTTCATATTTGGTGGCTACTGATAGAGTAGTTATTTCTGCCGCTGAACAGAAACTGGGATATCCCCTGGTGGTCAAGCCGGCCAGTGAAGGATCGAGCCTGGGTATTTCAATTGTCAGTTCCGAGGCTGAATTGCAGTCTGCCCAGGAAAAAGCATTTAGTTATGATGCTGAAATTTTGCTGGAACAATATATCCCCGGACGGGAAATAACCGCTGCGGTGCTTGAAGGTGAACCGTTGCCCCTGATTGAGATTCAGCCGGTTTCAGGGTTTTATGATTTTCAGGCCAAATATACGTCAGGATCTACCAATTACCTGGTCCCGGCTCCTCTATCGGACAAGGTAACAGAGGAGATTCAACAGTTAGCGGTGCAAAGCTGCAGGGTAACCGGTTGCTGGTCTGGTGCCATCCGGGTTGATTTTCGCCTTGATATGGATGACCAGCCGTTTGTCATTGAACTTAATACTATTCCGGGGATGACCGGAACCAGTCTGTTGCCCAAGGCAGCTCAGACTGCCGGTATTGATTTTGATTCCCTGATTGTAAAAATACTTTGTGGGGCATCCTTAGAAATTCAATGAATAATGTTGGTGCATGGTGGCTGCTCGCCGGAAAAATAAACTGAGTAATATAAACCGGGAACTGAAACAGGGGCGAAAGAAGAAAAAGAAAAGAGCATATGGGGTTTTGCTGGCCCGGACAGGTTTGGCATTGCTGATGGTAATTGTCAGCTTCTTAATATGGACCTGTATGCCGTCAATGAGCACCTATATCAGGCAGCAGTTAACTGAACAGGAAATAGGAACCATAAAGGAGGTTGTTGTGCAAGGAAATTATCATACTGCCAAGGAAGGAATCGTACAGCAGTTGGATTTGGAACCGGGAATGTTGTTGTTTGACGTGGATCTGGTTGATAAGCAGGTTGCAGTGGAAAACCTGCCATATGTAAAGACTGCCCAGCTCAGTCGGCAATGGCCTGATCGCTTGCTGGTTTCGGTGACGGAAAGGGTGCCGGTGGCCATCGTTAACCTGGAAAAACTTTATTACGTTGATGCTGACGGACAGATTTTCAAGCGGATTGATCCTGGAGAGGAAGTTGACTTGCCGGTTTTTACCGGATTGTCGGTGACTCAACTGCAGAAAAATCCTGAACAGGGGCGGGTTTTACTGGATCTTGGTTTAGAGTTGTTGGCTTGCTGGCAGGAAAATGATGCATATCGTCAGGAAGGAATTGCGGAAATTCATTTGGATAATGCTTTTGGTCTGACGGTCTTTACCCGCCGGCATATCTGGCAACTTCGTTTGGGTTTGGAAGAGTTTCGGCTGAAATTGAAACATTGGCAGAAAGTGCTTAACTATTTGGATAAGGAAGCGCGACAGGTGAGCAGTTTTGATTGTAGTGCCGGAGATTCGGTAGTGGTAAGGTATGAGGCTACCAGCCACTAGTCGGCATAATGTGCAAGGGGGAGGGGTATGGCTAAAAATGATCAGATTATCGTTGGTTTGGATGTCGGAACCACGAAGATCTGCGCCATTGTCGGCAAGATAACCGCGGAAGGAATTGAAATTATCGGGATTGGTACCAACCCTTCGGAGGGTTTGCGTAAGGGAGTGGTAGTCAATATCGACAGTACGGTTGATTCGATAAAAAAAGCGGTTCATGAAGCCGAATTAATGTCAGGAACGGACATTAATTCGGTGGTCACTGGTATTGCCGGAGCACATGTTAAAGGCTTTAACAGCCATGGCATTATCGGGGTCAAGGATCGGGAGGTTTCGTCCAAAGATGTTGAAAAAGTCCTGGAAGCGGCCAAAGCGGTAGCCATTCCCATGGATCGTGAAGTGATTCATACCATGGCCCAGGAGTTTATTATCGATGACCAGGATGGGATTAAGGATCCGGTAGGCATGTCCGGCGTCAGGCTGGAGGTGAAAGTCCATATTGTTACGGCAGCGGTTGCCTCAGCACAAAATATTGTTCGCTCCTGTAACCGTGCCGGCCTGGAAGTTTATGATATTGCTTTGCAGCAGATAGCTTCCAGTGCTGCGGTCCTGACCCCTGAGGAGCGGGAATTGGGAGTTATGGTGATCGATATTGGTGGTGGTACTACCGATATTGCCGTGTTTACCAACGGCAGCATCTGTTATACGGCATCACTGCCCCTGGGGGGGAACCAATTGACCAGTGATATTGCCATTGGGTTGCGGACGCCGGTAACTGCCGCGGAAAAGATTAAAAAACAGTATGGTTGTGCCATGATTTCTCTCATTGGTCAGAATGATACCATCGAAGTTCCCAGTGTTGGCGGCCGACCACCGCGGGTTTTGTCAAGACAGATTCTAGGCGAGATTATTGAGCCCAGAATGGAGGAAATTCTGGAACTGGTGAAAAGAGAACTTTATAAATCCGGTTTTCATGATCAGGTGGTATCCGGGGTAGTATTGACGGGTGGTTCCTCATTGATGCCTGGGGTTGAAGAATTGGCAGAATCAGTTTTTGAAATGCAGGCCCGCTCCGGGATTCCCCAGCATGTGGGAGGATTATTGGATATTGTCAAGAGTCCCATTTATGCCACCGGGGTTGGACTGTTGATAACCGGGAACCAGCAATTTGGTTTCTCCAGGCAGTTAAGCAGCCGGGATAAAAAACTATTTTTTAAATTATTTTCACGAATGAAAAGTTGGTTTGCAGAATTTTTTTAAAGCATGGAACAGGGAGGGAAAGTTATGTTTGAATTTGATGAACGGTCGAGATTGCAGGCCAATATCAAGGTTATTGGTATTGGCGGGGGCGGCAGTAATGCCGTAAACAGCATGATTAATTCCCAGGTTCAGGGAGTTGATTTTGTCGTTGCCAATACCGATGCTCAGGCCCTGGAGGCATCGCCATCACCCATCAAACTGCAGCTTGGTTCACGCTTAACCCGAGGACTGGGTGCTGGTGCCAACCCGGATATCGGTCGCAATGCCACCATCGAGGATACGGAAAAAATTTCCGAATTACTGAATGGGGCAGACATGGTTTTTATTACCGCTGGAATGGGTGGTGGTACAGGTACCGGAGGGGCGCCGGTGGTGGCTAAGTTGGCCAAGGAATTTGGCGCTCTCGCCGTTGCGGTAGTAACGAAGCCTTTCATTTTTGAAGGTCGTAAACGGATGCGCCATGCTGAAGAGGGCCTGGAGGAATTGCGGGAAAATGTGGATGCATTGATTACCATTCCTAATCAGCGGCTTTTGAATATTGTTGGGAAAAACACCTCAATGGTGGAAGCTTTCCAGAGTGCCGATGAGGTATTGGTACAGGCGGTCCGCAGCATTTCTGATCTGATTAATGTCCATGGGTTGATAAACCTGGATTTTCAGGATGTTAAAACTGTCATGACCAATACTGGCTTGGCACTTATGGGAACGGGAATGGCCAGTGGTGAAAATCGGGCCATCGAGGCAGCACATCGGGCTATTGCTTCGCCATTGTTGGAAGATATCAGTATTCAAGGAGCTAAAGGTATTTTGATAAACATCTCTGCCGGCAGCAGCCTGACCCTTTTTGAAGTTAATGAAGCCTCTACGTTAATTCAAGAGGAAGCCCACGAGGATGCCAACATTATTTTCGGAGCGGTTCTGGATGAATCCATGGGTGATGATATCCGGGTTACGGTTATTGCTACGGGTTTTGAGCCGATTAAACAGATAGTTAAAGGGCCAGGTCTGGCCGGAACGAAATTTGCGCCTATTCCTAAGCGACGTGATCTTGACCGTCCCGCCTTCCAAAGCCAATCTAAGGTGCATGATCGCCAGGAAATTATCAGAACCGTTAAAAAGGTTGTTGGTGCTCCCGACAGTGAAGCTGATTTTGAACTGGAAGACTATGATTTTCCGACTTTTTTGCGCCGTCAGCTTGATTGATGGTTTCGTAAAAACGCCACCTTCTTTGTTATGCTGCAACCTTCGTCACTACAACGTACTGTAAGTACGTTTCATACTAAGGTTTTGCATGCTTTGAATATGAAGTTTTTATTGTGCCATCGGTTTTGCGATTTTTTACGAAAGCATCATCTGATACTCGACGTAAATTTTTAATTCCTACTTTCCTGCAATTATGTAAGCTATGGCGGCTTTTCCCAGTCGCCATGGCGTACCCCTGAATGGGGGCAATGTCACATTGAATGACACTTCCTTTAATCCTTTTTCCCTTTTTTTACCCCCGGGTTCCTATCCTGAAGCGGAAATACAGTGTTTGGAGTTGTTGCGAGACCTGCCCGGTAAACGGCAGGTTTACCTTGCTCAATGGGGAGTTCAACAGGTTGTGGCCAAGGTTTTTACTCCCCATAAAAGGGCAGTGCGGCATTGGCAGCGGGAAGAAAGAGGTATTAAAATCATGGGTCAGAGGGGTATCTTGACCCCGGAAATTCTTTATTCAGGCCCCTTGGACCGCGAAGCTGGCCTGGTGATTGTCCTGCCATTTATAACCCATGCGGCAACTGTACTTGAGAAGTGGATGGCTGCCGGCAATAGTAAGGAAAGGATCAATCTTCTCTCCCTGATTATGCGGATTTTGGCGGATCACCATCAGGCGGGTTTAATCCAGCGTGATCTGCATCTGGGAAATTTTCTGGTTAAAAAGGAACAAATATATACTTTGGATGGCTCCGATATTACTGTTTATCGGAAAAGTGTGGGCTGTCAAAAGTCCTTGAACAATCTTGGTTTGCTCTTTGCTCAATTTTTTCCAGAATATGATAAGCTTGCTGAAGATTGTTTGTCTTTGTACTGTCAATCAAGGAATTTTGCCTATAACAAAAATCTTCTGCAGCAGTTGAAAACTCGGATTGCGGTGCAGAGGCGAAAACGCAAGAGAAAGATATTGCGGAAAATCTTTCGCGAATGTTCCGCTATTGTCGTCCGGCAGGTTGATAAGCGGCGCATACGTTGTGGGCGGAATTACTTTACTGAACTTATGGTTGATTTCCTTGCAGATCCTGATCACTATCTTGATGGGGAGAATGTTGAGTTGCTGAAAGATGGAAATTCCAGCACGGTAATAAGACTGACGATTGGGAATGCTGATTTGGTGGTTAAACGATATAATATTAAAGATTTCAGTCATGGGATGAAACGCTCTGTTGCCAGAACCCGGGCTTCCAGGTCTTGGGAAAATGCTCATTTGCTGGGTTTTTATGGAATCAGGACAGCCCAACCGGTGGCCATGGTGGAATTTTGTTGGGGTTCTGTTCCTCGTACATCTTATTTTATTTCCGAATATGTTGAAGGTATAGCGTGTTCAGATTTTTTTAAAAATTATCATTATCCTGAGGTGGAAAAGGAAATGATGGCAAAAAAGTTGGTGGTTTTATTGGCGCAATTGCAGGAGCTTCATATCAGCCATGGAGATCTGAAGGCCAGCAATATTGTTATGACCCAGGATGGGCCGGTACTGCTTGATCTTGATGCCATGCGTCAGTATTGTACACCCGCCCGATTCAAAAAGACAGGAAATCGGGATCTGCAACGTTTTTTGCTTAACTGGGAAAATGCCCTGGAAGTATATGAAATGTTTATCCGGCAGATGAAAGATAGAGGGCTTTGTCCATGATTGTTTTAGGTTTGTTAGGTGCGGTCGGTCATGATCCCTCAGCGGCGTTATTTATTGATGGGCACTTGGTGGCTGCCGCCGAAGAGGAACGGTTCATTCGGGATAAGCATGCTAAGGATAAAATGCCTTATGAGGCGACCAGATATTGTCTTGAAATAGCCGGAATTAGGCCGGATGAAATTGACGCGGTAGCCTTTCCTTACGCAAAAATTGGCCCATGTCAGCAGCGCCTATCATTTGAGTGGTTTCGAGGATAAGTGTGCGGTTGCTAGTATCGTCGGCAAGGGAGAATATACCACGACCTTTTTCGGCTATGCGGAAAAAGGGAAAATCTACAAGATTAAGGAATTTTATGATCCGGATTCTTTGGGCGGGTTCTATGGCGCCCTGACTGAATATCTTGGCTTTGAAATGCTGGATGGAGAATTTAAAGTCATGGGTATGGCACCCTATGGAGATCCGGAACGTTATAATTTTTCCCGCCTTATTTACTATGACAGTCGGGATTTTAACATCAATACCAGGCTGGTAAATGTTATTGGTTCCCGCCGATATAAGGAGGAGGGGAAAGGTTCTTATTTCAGTAATGAGCTGGTTCGCTGGTTGGGACCCAAACGGCAGGGGGACAGTATCGATGATCCGTATGTTGATTATGCCGCTGCTACCCAGAAATTATTGGAAGATGTAGCCTTGACACTTATCGAGCATTATCTGGGTGATATTATCAGGGAGACTGGTCGTGTCTGTTATGCCGGTGGGGTGGTCCTTAATGTTAAATTGAATCAGAAAATTATCGAGATGGATGGAGTCCGGGAGCTTTTTGTCCAGCCGGCTGCCAGTGATGCCGGTACGGCGGTGGGAGCGGCCTCCTATGTGGCACATTCTTTGGGTGATAAGATGCAAAAACTTGAGCATGTCTACCTGGGGCCTGCTTATTCCAACGATGAATGTATTGCCGCTTGCCGGCAGCATGAAGAACAACCAGCATGGGAAGTCCTTGACGACCCGGTACTAACAGTCGTAAGACTTCTGGCTTAGGGAAATCCTGTTGCCTGGTTCCAGGGCCGGATGGAGTTTGGTCCCTGGGCACTGGGAAACCGGAGCATTCTAGGAGACCCCAGCCATCCGGGGATTGCTGAACGGATAAATACTCAGATTAAATATCGGGAGCGCTGGCGTCCTTTCTGCCCCAGCATCCTTGATCGGGCGGCAGCAGAAATTTTGCAGACCAACCATCCGGCGCCGTTTATGACTTTTGCTTTTCGGGTAGCTGATTCCTGGAAGGATAAAATTCCTGAAGTAGTGCATGAGGATGGTACTGCCAGGGCGCAGGTCGTCAGCCGGGATACTAATCCCCGTTATTATCGTTTGATTGAGGAGCTCGAAAAGTTTAAAGGGTGCCGGTGGTGCTTAATGCTTCCTTGAATCGTCGTGGTGAACCCATGGTGTGCTCTCCAACTGATGCTTTGAATATGTTTTTTGGTTCCGACCTTGAGTATCTTATTATGGAAGACATACTGGTGTGTAAGAATGGAAATTAACTATGACTGGAATTCCGATATAAGGTCCTATATTTTGTCAACTGAAGTTACTTCAGACGCTTTTTTGCGCTCAATTACCTGTTTTTTCAACGACTCATTACGCTGAAATTGCCAAACTCACCCTTTCGGGCTCAGACAGGTCAATTTCTGCGCTCCATTCGCCGGAAAAAACAACGGTATTTCACGATGTCGCGCCTGAAGTAACTTCAATTGGACATCCTGCACAAGTCTTCTTATATCGGGATTCCAGAACTATGAAAAATCCCTTGACACCTTAATGGTCTATGTATTAGTGGAGTGTTTTGTGTTATGGTTTCGTAAAAAGTCCTGCACCGAGATTTTAGCCACAATATAGAGTGGTATAAGTATTGAGTAAACACCATATATTGTGGTCATTTTTTCAAATTCCGACTTTTTACGAGTGCGTCTTGTGTAATATTTAGCAAGGCTTGTGCTAGTTGATAGTGAAAGGAGTTAATCGTGAACAGGATTGTTGCGAAAACGGAATTTTCTCATGACCCTGCCGTTTTGATGATGCAGGTGGAGGCTCCGCAGATTGCCAGAAAAGCCAAAGGTGGGCAGTTTGTGGTTCTGCGAGTCAATGAACAGGGCGAACGTATTCCTCTGACCATTGCCGATATTGATGTGGATAAGGGATTGGTTACCCTGGTGTTTCAGGAAGTTGGAAAGAGTACTGCTGCTTTGGGTCAACTGGGTGTTGGGGATGAAATTCTTGATTTTATTGGTCCCCTGGGGAAACCTACCCACATGGATGATTATGGTACGGTACTTTGTATTGCCGGGGGCATTGGTATTGCGCCGGTACATAACATCGCCCGGGAACTGAAAAAACGCGGAAACAAGGTTATTACCATCATGGGTGCCCGGACCAAGGAACTGTTGTTCTGGGAAGACAAGATGAGGGCGGTCAGTGACGAAGTGATTGTGACTACTGATGATGGTTCCTATGGTCGCCATGGCCTGGTAACGGTAGTGGAACAGGAACTGTTGGAAAAAGATCGGGGCCAGGGAGATATTAATCTGGTAATTGGTATAGGACCAACGATTATGATGAAATTTGTGGCTAAAACATCGGAACCCTTTGGGGTGAAAACCCTGGTCAGCCTGAATTCGATCATGGTTGACGCCACCGGTATGTGTGGTGCTTGCCGGGTAACGGTTGGTGGCCAGACCCGTTTTGTTTGTGTGGATGGTCCGGAGTTTGACGGGCACCAGGTTGATTTTGATGAATTGATGACCCGTCAGCGTATTTATCTGGATCAGGAAAAGGTTTCGATGGAACTTTTTCAGCAAAAACGACAAAACGCTTGTGATTGCAGTTGTAGTTGTGATGATGGAGGTGCCTCATGAGTGCTGAAAAAAAACAAAAAATTCCCCGGCAGCCGATGCCCGAACAGGAAGCTTTGGTCAGGGCCAGGAATTTTGATGAAGTGCCTTTTGGCTATAGCCCTGAGACCGCCATGCTGGAAGCCTCTCGCTGCCTGCAGTGTGAAAAGCCCAAATGTATAGAAGGGTGCCCGGTCAATGTGAAAATACCGGAATTTATTGCGCTGATAGTTGAGGGAGATTTTAGTGGTGCGGCCAGGAAATTAAAGGAAACCAATGCTCTGCCGGCAGTATGTGGGCGGGTGTGTCCCCAGGAAAGTCAATGTGAGTCTAAATGTGTGCTGGGGAAAAAGGGAGAGCCGGTTGCTATCGGCCGTTTGGAGCGTTTTGCTGCTGATTATGAACGTAACCAGGGAAAGGTTTCAAAGCCGCAAATGGCTCCATCCACTGGAAAGAAAGTGGCCATTGTCGGTAGTGGTCCTGCCGGCCTGACCTGTGCCGGGGATCTGATTAAACTTGGCCATGAGGTGACGGTTTTTGAAGCGTTACATAAAACTGGTGGAGTTTTGGCATATGGGATCCCGGAGTTCCGACTGCCGAAAGCCATTGTTCAGGCCGAGGTCGATTATTTGAGCTTGCTGGGGGTCAAGGTGGTGGTGAATTATGTGGTTGGGATGCTTGATACGGTTGATGAACTGTTGGAAAAATTTGATGCGGTTTTTGTCGGAACCGGTGCCGGGCTGCCCATGTTCATGAATATTCCCGGAGAAAATCTGAATGGAGTGTATTCCGCCAATGAGTACCTGACCCGTTCCAATTTGATGAAAGCCTACCTCTTTCCTGAATATGATACTCCCATTATTAAAGGAAAAAAGGTGGCAGTTTTCGGGGGCGGTAATGTAGCCATGGATTCTTCCCGGACTGCTCTGCGCCTGGGAGCGGAAAAATCATATATTGTTTATCGGCGTTCCCGGGTTGAAATGCCGGCCCGCGATGAAGAGATCCATCATGCTGAGCAGGAGGGGGTTGAACTGGTTCTTTTGGCAAATCCCCTGAGGATTGTTGGCAATGATGCCGGTTGGGTCTCAGGGGTGGAATGTATCCGGATGGAATTAGGTGAAGCGGATGAATCCGGTCGTCGCCGGCCGGTACCCATTGATGGTTCAGAATTTATTTTGGAGGTTGATATGGTGGTGGTGGCCATTGGTAATGGTCCGAACCCGTTGGTTCCCAATACCACCCCCGGACTTGAATTGACCCGCCGGGGGAATATCCAAGCTGACGAAGAGAGCGGCCAGACAAGTCGCAAAGGAGTCTTTGCCGGTGGTGACATTGTTACCGGCGCGGCTACGGTTATCATGGCCATGGGTGCCGGCAAAAAAGCGGCAGTTGCCATGCACGAATACTTGATGGTCTAGCAGACATTATCGGGAGCAGGGGTGCATTAATTTTTTTATCAGGAAATATTTTTTAGGGGCAGGCCTTTAAAGGTCTGCCCTTTTTTGTTTTGGTTATAGTCAGATTTTTTGCAAATATTGCCGGCCTGGTCAGTTGCTAAAAGAAGAAATGAATTGTTAATCATTTCATAAAGCAGTATTGGCCGGTGATAATCAAAATTGAATGTTATTACACATAATCAGCATATGTCCCGATGCCTAAGCTACCCTTCAGCTGATAGATATCGATATGTACTGGATTATAATTCGCTAATCTTGATATGCTTTGATGGCTTCTAAAATAGAAGCCTGTTATAAAATTCTTAGTGAAAGTAATAATTCAAATTAAATTTTTGTTTTAATTCTTATTGAGGTATGGTTTATATTTATTGTATATTATAACTATTAAGATTCATTTATTATATCAATGGGCTAATAATTATATGCTTTTTCTGAAAAATAATTGGTTAAATAATTCCTTGACAATGCAGTTTTATTCGGCTATCTACTACCTGTTTTTTTTGAGTGTTGTTTTAAAAATAAATTTCTCAAAGATTATTCCGGATAAGGAAGTTTGGGCCAATGACTGAAAAGTATTTGGTTGATTTTACCTACGTTTGCTTCTTTTTGTTGGTTAATTTTATAGTTGCCTTCAGCGTCTTCGTTATTTCCAATATCCTTCGTCCTCGCCTGACTAACAAAAAAACCCTGGTAACTTATGAATGCGGTATGGATTCCTATGGTTCTGCCTGGGATATTCGTTTCGGGATTTCCTATTATCTTTATGCCTTGATATTTCTGGCTTTTGATGTTGATATCCTCTATCTTTTTCCGGTGGCGGCTGCCTTTGACAAGGTGTCTGGTATGCGCGGGGTGATAGAGCTTGTTATTTTTATTGCTATCCTCTCCCTGGCGGTTATTTATGCCTGGGCAAAAGGAGTGTTTGCGTGGCCGAAGATAAAAGAGATGTCCTGAGAATCCATTCTTACGCGGCTGAATTGCGGGTAAGGAATGATCGGGGGGCTCCGGGAGATTTGATTGAGAACGATCCCGGGCCTATTGTCCGGGTGCCGGTGGTGGAAAAAATCCTTGATCTATGCCGGGCGAATTCCCTTTGGCCGATGACTTTTGGTCTTGCCTGTTGCGCCATCGAAATGATGGGTCTTGGCATGGCCCGTTTTGATATCGCCCGTTACGGTTCGGAGGTTTTTCGCCCTTCTCCGCGCCAGTCTGATCTGATGATTGTGGCCGGGACGGTCAATAAGAAAATGGCGCCGGTGGTGATGACTTTGTATGAACAGATGCCATCTCCCAAGTATGTGATTGCCATGGGCAACTGTGCTATATCGGGCGGTCCGTTTGCCATTGCAGAAAATTATAATGTTATCGAAGGGATTGACAAGTTGATTCCGGTGGATGTCTATGTTCCCGGCTGCCCGCCGCGGCCGGAAGCCTTGCTTGAAGGGATTTTCAAGTTGCAGGAAAAAATTACCGGTGTTCGCCATCCGTTCCCGCAGAGGAAGGTTTCAGATGCACCAAACTGAGCAGTTTATCAATACTCTTCATGATTTATCTGCAATCGTCAATGAGGTTGACTTTCAGCAACGTGGCTATCACTGTGAAGTATTGCTGAGTCAAGATAATCTGCGGGATGTTGCCCGGCTGATGTACGACCTCAAATATTACCTCGTTTTTGTTTCGGCTGTTCACGTAGAGCCGGCCATTGATGTTGTCTATCAATTTGCTCATTTCACTTCTCCTACGCGGGTTGTTGCTCGATTGCCGGTGGATGTTGATGGTACGGTGCCGACCATCTGTGATATTTTTCAGGGAGCCAATTGGCATGAGCGCGAAACCAAAGACTTTTATGGTGTGGTCTTCCGCGACCATCCCTATCTCAAACCGCTGATTCTTCCGGAAGAGGATGTCGACCTGAAGCCATTACTGAAAGCTGAGGGAAAAGTTAAAGACCGGTCAGAAGTCAGCTGGCAGCCTCCCGAACCTGAAAAATCAGCGGAACCTGAAACCAACGAACCAAGCCCTGAGAAGAGTTGAGAGTTCCTATGCCGGTAACGAAAAATATCCCGCAAGAGCATCGTTTTTTTCTTAATATGGGGCCGCAGCATCCCAGCACCCATGGCGTTCTCAGGGTTATTCTGGAGATGGATGGCGAGTATATCGTCGAGCCGCAGCCGGTTTTGGGATATGGTCACCGGATGCAGGAGAAGATGGCCGAGTGTCGGAGCTGGCCCGGATTTCTGCCCAATACCGGAAGGATGGATTATGCCGCGGTGCTGCCGTATAACCACGGTTACGTGGCCCTGATTGAACGACTCACCGGGGTTGAGGTGCCGATCCGGGCCGAGTATATCCGGGTGATAACTTCTGAGTTGAACCGTATTGCCAGCCACCTTATCTGGTATGGGGCTTTGCTTTTGGATCTGGGGGCTTTTACCCCGATTCTCTATACCTTTGATGACCGGGAACAGATTCTTGATATCCTTGAGGATATTACCGGCTCCCGGCTGACCTACTGCTATTTTCGGGTTGGCGGGGTATCAAAAGATATTGATGATAAGTTTGTTGTGCGGACCCGAGAATTTATCAAGCGCCTGCGCAGCCGATTCAGCATGTATGAAAAGCTGGTGAACAACAACGTTATCTTTATCAACCGAATGAAGGGCATCGGGGTTATTGATGCCGATATGTGCCGCCGTTATGGGGTTACCGGTCCGGTTGCCCGGGGATCGGGTATTTCCTACGATATGCGCAAAAGTGAGCCCTATTCAGTTTATCCTGAATTTGATTTTGATATACCGGTGGGCGAACATGGTGATGCCATGGATCGCTTTTTGGTGCGTTTCAGGGAATTGGAGCAGAGCTTGCGGATTATCGAGCAAGGTTTGGATAAACTGCCGGAGGGTCCTTTTCGTGCTAAAGTTCCGAAAAAAATAAAGCTGCCGGCCGGAGATTGCAATTTTTCAGTTGAAACAGCCCGCGGGTCATTGTCCTATTATATGATTAGTGATGGTAGTGATGTGCCCTATCGCTTGAAAATCAGGGTACCATCCTATTCCAATCTTAGTGTGTTGTCGGAACTGTGCCGGGGAATGCTTCTTTCTGATCTGGTAGCCACCATGGGTAGTTTTGATTTGGTTATTCCTGAGATCGACAGGTAGAATATATGGAAACGGCAGGAAATCTAGTATTGTTGCGGATGGTGATTGCGGTAGTCTTGATCGTCGCCTTTGTTTTCCTTAACGCTTTGATTATGGGCTATCTGGAACGGAAGATATCCGCCCGTATCCAGCGCCGGCCCGGTCTGATGGAAGTCGGTCCTCACGGGATTTTGCAGTTGCTTATTGACGGCTTTAAGCTGATCGGCAAACAACTTATTATCCCCAAGGATGCGGACCGTTTTCTCTTTCGCCTGGCGCCGTTGCTTTCCTTTGTACCGGTGGTCCTGCCGCTGATGGTCATCCCTTTCAGTTCTAAACTGCAGGGCCGTGATTTTGATATTGGCTTAATATTTATCCTGGCCATTTCCTCCCTTAATGTCATGGCTATTCTCATGGCCGGCTGGGCTTCAAATAATAAATATTCGCTTTTTGGGGCTATGCGTTCGGTAGCTCAGAATATCTCCTATGAAATTCCCATGCTGCTTTCACTTTTGGCAGTCATCTTCATGACCAACACCTTCAGTATGCAGGGGATTGTGCAGGCCCAGAATAAAATCTGGTTTTTTCTGGTTCAGCCCGTTGCTTTTCTCATTTATATAATTGCCTCGTTTGCCGAGACTAACCGGGCTCCTTTCGATCTTCCTGAGGCTGAAAGTGAATTGACGGCGGGTTACCATACGGAATACAGTGGTATGGGTTTTAGTCTCTTTATGCTGGCTGAATATGCTAATATGTTTGTTGTCTGCTCAATTGCCACGGTCATGTTTTTGGGTGGCTGGCATGGCATTCCGTTGCCTTTTGGTGAATACAGCAACGCCATCTGGTTTTTCATGAAAGTCTATGGTTTAATGGTTTTCATGATCTGGGTACGGTGGACCTATCCCCGGACCCGCTTTGACCAGCTGATGAATTTCTGCTGGAAGTATTTGATCCCTTTTGCCCTCGTTAACCTGCTGGTTACCGTGGTGTTGGTCAAGTTATTATGAGAAACAGCGGTTATTTTAGAGATTTATATGTTGGTGGCAAAAGCCTGATTATCGGGTTGGGAGTTACCCTGAAAACCTGTTTTTTGCCTATTGTTACGGTTCAATATCCCCGGGAAAAACTGGATATTACTCCTAATTACCGTGGTCATATTGAATTGGTTCGGGATGCCGAGACCGGTGAATGTCCCTGTATTGTCTGTGGAATGTGTGCCCGGGCCTGTCCTTCAGGCTGTATTACGGTTAAGGGGGAGAAAAAAGAGGGTGAAAAGAAAAAATCATTGATTGAATTTAAACTTGATTTTACCAAATGTAGCCTTTGTGGGACTTGTGTCGAGACCTGTCCTAAGGGAGCTATTAATTATTCTCAGGATTATAATATTGCCGGTTTTACCAAGGAAGAATTTCATTATGACTTGATTAAACGGCTGGAGGAGAAGGGATGATTCTCTACCGGTATATTACCGAGGCTCTTTTCTTTGTCTTTATATTATTGGTTTTTTTCGGTGGCTTGCTGGCGGTTAGATCCCGAATCCTTATGCATGCAGTGCTTGGGTTGGCGGTATCGTTGCTGGGGGTTGCCGGATTGTATTTCTATCTGGGCAGTCCTTTTCTGGCGATGATGCAGATCCTGATTTATGTCGGGGCTGTCTGTATCATGATTGTTTTCGGGATTATGGTCGGTTATACCCCGACTCAGGTGCGGGCTGAAGGTATCGTCGGAAAAAATACTTTTCTGGCGATGTTGTCCAGTAGTCTGGTTTTTATATTGTTGTTTGTTGCTCTTAGTCGGACAATCTGGGTTCCGTCAGCATCCAGGTTAGGAGATTTTACCTTGTCCTACCTGGGAGAAAGTTTGCTTTACCAGTATTGCCTGGCTTTTGAGTTGATTTCTGTGGTCCTGTTGACGGCTATTGTCGGGGCCATTGTCCTGGCCCGTGGGAAAAAAGGGGAGCACTTCTGATGTATTTCAGCTCTAATCTCAATACTTATCTGGTGGTGGCACTTTTCTTGTTGATTCTTGGCCTCTACGGGATGATACAGCATCGGACCTTTATCGGTATGCTGATTTCAACCGAGTTGATTCTCAGCGGTGCGGGATTGAATTTTATGGCCTTTAACCGTTTTTTGGCTCCTAATCCTGCAGTTGGTCAGATTTTCACTTTGTTCATTATGGGGATTGCGGCAGCGGAAGCGGCAATCGGAGTCAGTGTTATCTTGGCTGTTTATCGACGATACCGGACATCCGACCCGGATGAAGTACATGATTTACACGGTTAACAGGTAATTGTAGCTTATAAACTGGAAACAATTACTGCGCAGGGAAATGTATGGAAACGATCATCACCAGTAAAGTTCTGCTGACTACGGCCATTCCGATGGTGGCTGCACTCCTCATCATGGCATCGGGGAAGAAACCCAATCTCAGGGAGTCCTGGTCGGTTATTGGGGCTGTATTGACGTTTTTGTCGGTAGTCAGTATGGTGCCGCATATCCTGAGCGGTGGTGCTTATGAGTATACTCTTTGCACCCTTTATCCGGGTATTTCAGTGAAATTCCATCTGGATGGTTTGGGCGTTTTATTTGCTGGTACTGCCTCATTCCTGTGGATTATGGCCGGCTTTTATTGTGTCGGTTATATGCGGGGTTTGGATGAACACGCGCAAACACGTTTCTATGTCTGTTATGCGGTGGCGGTTGGTGGAGCAATGGGGGCGGCCTTTGCCGGCAGTCTTTTTACCCTGTACCTCTTCTATGAAATTGTCTCGATCTTTACCTATCCGCTGGTTGCTCATCACCAGGATGAAGAGGGTTATGAAGGGTCGAAGAAATATATTACCTACCTCATGTTTACCTCGAAAGCGTTCCTGTTGCCGGCGATGGTTTTGATTTACATTCAGTGCGGGACCTTGGATTTTGCCACCGCCGATATTGTTCATGGAATTTTTCCCAACGGTGCCAATCGTTGGATGGTGACAGCCTGCTACTTGATGTGTCTTTTTGGCTTTGCCAAAGCTGCAATTATGCCCCTTCATAGTTGGTTGCCTTCGGCGATGGTGGCGCCGACGCCGGTCAGTGCTTTGTTGCATGCGGTGGTGGTGGTCAAGGTTGGTGTCTTTTCCATCTGCAGGATCATGCTGTCATTGTTTGGAACTCAGCTGCTGCACCAGTTCCATCTTGGAATTTTTACCGCCTATTTTGTTTCCTTTACTATTATCACTGCTTCAGTTATTGCTTTAACAAAAACGAATCTCAAGGCTCGCTTGGCTTACTCAACCATCAGTCAGCTTTCCTATATAGTGCTGGGGGTGGCCATGCTGACAGCCAATGGGGTTACCGGTGGTCTCATACATATTGTTAACCACGCTTTTTCCAAGATAACTCTCTTTTTCTGCGCTGGAGTTATTTTTGTCGCCTCCGGTAAAAAGGATATCAGGGAAATGGGTGGTCTTGGGCACCGGATGCCACTGACCATGATGGCTTTTGGTCTGGCTTCCCTGAGTATGATTGGAGTGCCGCCCGTGAGTGGTTTTGTCACCAAGTGGTATTTGGCTCTGGGTGCCATGGATATCCACAATGTTATTTTGTTGGTTGTGCTCTTGGCCAGTAGTCTGCTGAATGCCGGTTACTTCGTGCCGGTTTTTCTCCAGTCTTTTTATGGTAAACCATTGCCCGAGGATGTTGGTCAAACGGGATCCCTGGAGGCCTCGCCGATGATTATGCTGATGGTGATTCCTTTGTGCATTACTGCAATTCTTTCAGTACTTTTTGGTATCTATCCTGATCTATTTCTGAAAATTATTCACATAATGGTGGGCACATGATTGCACAATTGTTTGGCTACCTGCGAGATCATTCTATCGTGCTTAAATGGGTGTTCTTTGCTTATCTTGCGTTTACCCTGGTTTTTGATTTCTTTGCCGAACGGCATCACGCGCATTTTTGGGGTGATAGCGTTATCGGTTTCTGGACTTTGTTCGGAATTTTTGGCTGCTTGGGAATGATTGTTGTCTTTAAAGGCCTGTCCCACGTCTGGTTGGTAAAGGGTGAAGATTACTATGATGAGTAATACCATATTCATGCATCCGGCTACCTATTTTATTATTGGTGCCATTCTGCTGCCGTTTGCCAAACGGATTAAGCTCCAAAAGGCATTATTGTTGATTATTCCGTTGCTGGCTTTCTACCAGATTCATCATCTGCCGGCCAGTTTTGGGGTATGTCATTTTATGGGCTTTGAGCTTACTTTTGGTCGGGTTGATAAGCTGACCAATGTTTTTCTCCATGTTTTCACCTTGATGGCCCTTATTGGCAGTATTTATGGCCTGCATGTGAAGGAAAGTGGCCAGCATATGGCGGCGTTTCTCTATGTGGCCGGTTCTTTGGGGACCACATTGGCAGGTGATTATCTGACTTTGTTTATTTTTTGGGAATTGATGGCCTTTGCTTCGGTTTTTCTGGTCTGGTATCGCAAGAGGAAGCGTTCTATCGAGGCCGGTTACCGTTACCTGTTGGTCCATACTGCTGGTGGTTTGATTTTGTTAGGGGGTATTTTTCTGCGCTATCAGAATATCCATGATCTTACCTTTACCCGCATAGCTGTGGATGGGGCAACGATGGCGGATTACCTGATAATGATTGGTTTTATGCTGAATGCGGCGGTTCCTCCCATTCATGCCTGGTTGCCGGATGCCTATCCTGAGGCGACGGTTGTCGGCGCCGTTTATATGTGTGCGTTTACGACTAAAACCGCAGTCTATGTTCTGGCCCGTGGTTTTCCCGGTTTTACCGCCTTGGCGATCCTGGGCGCGATTATGACTGTTTATGGGGTTGCGTATGCGGTGATTGAAAATGATGCCCGGCGGATATTGGCGTACCATATTGTCAGCCAGGTAGGCTACATGGTTTGCGGGGTGGGAATTGGTACGGTCATGGCTGTCAATGGTGCCTGTGCCCACGCCTATGCCCATATTCTCTATAAAGCCTTGTTGTTCATGGGCGTTGGTTCTGTTTTGGAAATGACTGGTAAATCAAAACTCAGTGAACTGGGAGGATTGTACAAATATATGCCTTGGAGTCTGGCATTTACAGTCATCGGCGGTATTGCAATCTCCGGGTTTCCTCTTACCAGTGGTTTTATCAGTAAATCGATGATTATTACGGCTGCCGGGCTGGATCATCGGATATTTATCATGTTAATGCTGAGCTTGGCCGCTGTGGGTACATTTCTTTCCGTTGGGCTCAAACTACCCTATTTCATCTGGTTTGGTAAAGATTCCGGGGTTAGAGCCAAGGAATCATATTGGAATATGCAGTTGGGGATGTTCATCGCCGCTTTCATGTGTATTTTCCTTGGGGTTTGTCCAGATTTTCTCTATAGAATGCTGCCTTATCCGGTAACTTGGCATCCTTACACTTCCTATCATTTGTCAGAGACATTCCAGCTGCTGGGATTCACCGGACTTGGTTTCTATCTGATGGTCAACTATCTGAAACCTGCAGCCAAAAGCAACTTGGATGTGGACTGGTTTTATCGTAAAGGGGCCTTGGTGTTTATGTGGGTTGCATCTAAGCCCATTGGTAAAGCAAACGATTGGATTGGTGAAGTGTACCGGACGGTTGGCTATCGGTTTACTTTAGCGGTTTCCAAGGCCATGTCCTGGTTTGACTGGGAGGGCATTGATTGGGTGCTGGACGGTTCGGCTAAAGGGGTTGTTCGGGGTGGGGATGGGTTGCGTAAGTTGCAGAGCGGAAAGATTCAGCATTATATCGGTGGTGCGGCTGTCGCCCTTTGTATAGTCTTGATAATTATAGTTTTGATCTAAAAATATTGGTAGACTGCGGTCATTTTATGGAACAATATCTGATTTATAATACGTTAAGCTATCCGGTTATATCGGCAGTCATGGCCATCCCTCTGGTAGGAGCTCTGATTACCCTTTTTCTCAAAGGCGATGGTTTGCTGAAAAGCTGGGGTTTTTTTGTTACCGTGATTACCGCTGTGGTCTCTCTGCCGTTGTATACGCAATTTGATCCCACCACGGCAAAATATCAGTTTGCTGAAGTGTACCACTGGTTTCCGGCTCTCCACCTCCAATTTTCGATGGGTGTCGATGGCATCAGTGTTTTATTGGTTCTGCTGACAACTTTTATTATGCCTTTGTGTATCCTCTGTTCCTGGAATTACATCAAGGTTCGTTTAAAAGAGTTTATCTTTGTTGTTCTGTTGATGGAAACTGCGATGCTTGGGGTTTTCGTCTCCCTGAACACATTTCTTTTTTATATCTTCTGGGAAGCAATGCTGGTTCCCATGTATCTCCTGATTGCGGTATGGGGTGGTCCCCGCAAAGATTATGCTTCCATTAAGTTTTTTATTTATACCCTTGCGGGTAGTGTTTTTCTGTTGGTTGCCATTATTGCCATGTTCATTAAAACCGGGACATTTTTTATCCCCGAGCTCATGGCCTACCACTATTCATATCAGTACCAGATCTGGATTTTCCTGGCTTTTGCTCTGGCCTTTGCGATTAAAGTACCCATGTTTCCTTTGCATACTTGGCTGCCGGCAGCTCACGTTGAAGCTCCAACGCCTGGAAGTGTTATTCTGGCCAGTATTTTGCTGAAAATGGGTGGTTATGGTTTTCTCCGGTTCTGTCTGCCCATGGCGCCGGCGGCTACTGTGACCTTAATGCCTTATCTCCTGGCCTTAGCGATCATGTCGATCATCTTTGGCGGTTACCTGGCTTTGGGGCAGAGTGATATTAAAAAGCTGATTGCCTATTCCAGTGTCGGGCATATGGGCTTTGTTACTCTGGGTATTTTCCTTCTTAATACCCAGGGGATTAAAGGTTCCATCCTACAGATGGTTAACCATGGGATTACTACCGGGGCCCTGTTTATTTGCATCGGGATGATTTATGAGCGTACCCATAGTCGGGAAATTAAGGATAATTCGGCTTTGGGGATGGTGATGCCCATTTATGTAACTTTTTTGGGAATTTTCACTCTGTCAGCCTTTGCTTTTCCCGGAACGAACAGCTTTGTGGGCGAATTACTGGTGCTTATTGGTGCTTTCTCCAAATATAAGCTGGTTGGTGCCCTGGCAATACCGGGAGCGGTTCTGGCTGCGGCCTATATGCTGCGTTTATTTCAGAAAATGGTCTGGGCGGACTCTGATGGTCACGGGCATCATGATGAGCATGGAGATGGTTCTGGTCATCATGTCCTTTCTGATCTGAACGCCCGGGAGATAGGAACGCTGTTATTTCTGGCGGTCTTTGTGTTTTGGATTGGTCTGCATCCGGCACCTTTGTTGAAGATTATGGATGTCAGCGTTACGCATCTGGTTGATCAGGTGCATACTGGCGCGCAACATCTGCCACCGATGGAGCATCATGAACACCATGCCTGGCTTATGCAGGTGGGTTCCTTAATGAAAAAGCTTGTAGTTTTTTAATACATATTGCAGGAACAATTTATGCATTTATCACTTTTTCTTCCCGAGTTGGTTTTGATATTGATGGTCGTAGTGTTGTTTTTCGCTTCGTTGGGAAATGTCAAGGCTGGCAGTTTGCAGGGGATAACCCTGGTTCTGGCGGCATTGGCCACCCTTGCAGCGGTCGTCACATTTAATCAACAGGGTTTGATGTTTTATGAAGCCTATCGGGTGGATGTCTATTCCCAGATTTTTAAAATTATTATAACCGGGAGCTTGTTTCTGGTTGTGTTTCTGGGGCCCGGTCTCTCGGGTATTGAGCGGCAGATTAAGCCTGAATACTATCTCTTCATGACCATAAGTTCGATGGGATTGGTTTTCCTCAGCAGTGCGGTTGAGCTGCTGACCATTCTGTTGAGTTTAGAAATATCTTCCTATGCTCTGTATGTGATTATCCCGCTTCGACGCCAGGATGGTTTTCGAATTCAGATGGAGGCCGGGATAAAATATGTCTTGTTCGGGGCATTTTCAACAGGTATTACCCTCTTTGGGATCAGTTATATTTTTGGTCTTACTCATAGCACCTACCTTACAGATCTGGCTAAAGTTATTCCCGGATTGTTGACCTCTCAGCCTTTGGCTATCATCGGTATGGTGATGATGATGTGTGGCTTTTTCTATAAACTAGCTATGTTCCCCATGCATTTCTGGACGCCGGATATCTATCAGGGGGCTGCCAATGAGACGACGACCTTTATTGCGACTGTGCCGAAAGTTGGGGCAGTGGCCCTGCTTATTCGCCTGGTATTTCTAGTTGGACTTGATGTCAGTCAGTTTACCTGGGTCTTGGCAGCCTTTGCTGTTATGTCTATGACCGTGGGTAATCTTTCCGCTTTGGTTCAGAATGATTTAAAACGTTTGCTGGCTTATTCCAGTATTGCCCATGCCGGTTATGTGATGGTGGGTATCCTCAGTGTTGGTGAGTTGGGGACTTCCTCAGCGATTTATTATATCCTGGGGTATGTCATTATGAACTTGGCCTGTTTTTATGCTATTTATAATCTGGCGCCGGAAGGTGGGAATGTGACCTTTGCTGATCTGAAAGGTTTGCATCGTCGTTCGCCGCTGTTGGCTTTTACTCTAAGTGCCGGCGCTTTTGGTATGGCTGGTATTCCCCCCACCGTCGGTTTTACCGGTAAATTTATTGTGTTTACCGCTGCCATCCAAAAAGGTCTCTATGCTCTGGTTATTCTGGGGGTGATTAACGCGGCCATCTCAGCATTTTACTACCTGAAAATTGTGCGGGCCGCTTATTCTCAGGAGGAAGAGCAGCAGCAGCAGGGCAAGGTGTTACTGGGTATTCCAGCGAAGCTTCTGGGTGTTGCCCTGATCCTGGCCATTTTGCTGATTGGGATATTTCCACAGAGTTTTATGGATCTGGCCAAACAGGCAGTTGCCGTCCTCTAAAACTTATCAGCTAAATTATTCGATTTTATAAGAGATTATGTATCACCTAGGTTAAGTGATTAGCAGTTGGCTATCAGCGTTTAGCTTTAAAAAAAATAAAGACATTACATTCATGAGCAATAAGACCTGACGGGTGACAGTTTGTAATAGTGGAAATCCTGTAATCGTTGAACTAATAGCTAACCGCTCAAATTAAGTATCAGAGTGTTGTCTCTATAAAAGGCAGCGCTCTTTTTTTGTCATTTGGCAATATCGCAGCGAGAAGTGTTAACTTGCGGCATAATTTCTCTTGTGCAGATTGTCGGCTTGGCTGTTCGAGTGGTTCCAGTCGTACACGCACTTCTTCTTTGGTACTGCGCACCCAGCCATGGCATTCTGTTATTGCATAAAATAAATCCACTACCTCATTCTTTAGATTCCAATGAGGTTGAATCCAATCAATCATTTCCTTGCGAGCATTCCACACGTAGGAAGTTATAAGGTCAAATAGTTTTTTATCTTCATTATCAACCATCTTCAGCTCACGATAATCTTCAATATCTGACGTATTTACTCTTTCTGGCTCTTTTTTTGCGTCTTCACATGCTTTCCTCAGGGTTAGTTCTTCCTCGGACAGCTTCTTTTTCAGGTTGGAGTAAATGCTGTTTTTTCGCTCGGAACCATCACTATTAAAAACAGGCTTAGTGTCAACCAATTTCACCTTTAATTTGGTGATATTTTTCCTCATTTTTACTATGAAAGTTTTCAACTCTTTCAGTATGGGATTGGCAACATCTTGTTTTTTACTTATGGTAAGCTTGAATCCTGGATGGTAATGAAAAGGATGCCGGTCTTTGATGTGTTTAAACGTATTTTCAGATGCACCCCACCGATTCAAAATTCCAATCATACAATCCTTAGTGCTTATGTCATAATCAGCGGTATAGGCAAGGCCAGCAGTTCTTCTGTTTGCATCGAGGTTCCAAACTATAATGTGCCGCAAAGAAAAGATTTCCTTAGCGCCTTCATTTCTCGATCAAAAACATGAATTACTTTTGTCGATTGTTCAACGACAATTATAATTCCCGGCTCTATCTCTCATCTCCGTACCAGCCTCTTTGTTGATATGTCAATATAGATTTCGGGTTTTAAGATATACATGTTGGCAATTCTAATGACCCATATCGTAGTCGTCCGGCAAATCTAAGAAGTCATTTTTGCCCAACTGGTATTCAATTACATAGTTAATTTTACCTTTGCTTTTAATTTGTTCGATCATCCATTTTGGCAACCGGATGGTTACAAGGTCACGTTTCAGATGTTCTGGCTTCCTTTTTCGTCCTGCACCGGCACGTTTTCCACCTCGCATTTTACCTCCAGAAACTTATATTTACTGGGCTGTTTGATTAATGTGTGTCACCGACGGTCTGAAACTGCATTATTCATAGTGGTGTGAAAATGTAACAACTGCCTATTTATTTTCTTCCCTGAAAAATTTAAAAATTCTTCTTCCTGATCTTCTTCAAATTCTTCCCTTTATAAAAATCTTGTTTTGTTGCTTCATTGGTCATCTTGAAGGTGACTGGTCTTATGAAGCAGCTGAGAAAGAAAAAGTGCCGTCATTGCGGCAGCTTATTCCGTCCTGATTCCCGTAATCACAAAAAGCAAAAATACTGTGACAAACCTGACTGCCACAAGGTCAGTAAAGTTGAAAGTCAACGAAAATGGGTACAGAAAAACCCTGAATATTTTTGTAGTTCGGAAAATGTTATCAGAGTTCAGCAATGGCGTAGAAACAATCCTGGATACAGCCGAAGAAAACAGAATGCGTTACAAGATCTCTTAACTTTGCAACCTTTTGTTTTAATTGGCTTAATTGCTCATTTAACCGGATATGAGTTACAAGATGACATAGCTTCCAGCGTTGCCTGCATGGTAAAGCTGGGGAAGGATATCCTTAATTCTTCCAATTTTACCAAAGGAGGTAGCTATGACTCAAAAACATCACATCTGTCCGGAAAAAGTTCGTCGCATTCCAGCACAATTCAGTTGGATTGATCATCGCTTGGTCCGTAACCGACGCATAGATCTGTGTAGTCACCAGGCATTAGCTTTGTATCTGTTTCTGGTCACTGTCGGGGACCAGAAAGGTTTGAGTTACTATTCAGATCATTCAGTCAGTAATCGCCTTTTGATGGATTTGGCTATTTTAAGCCAGGCTCGTAATGAACTTGTTCAGGCCGGACTTGTTGTTTATCAAAAACCTCTCTATCAAGTACTTTCTTTGGCACCGGCAAAGATCATCAGGTCTCATCTTGATGCCCCTTTGGCCGTCGGTCAAATCCTCAAGCAACTGGCTGGGGGCATATTATGATCAAGTTATGAAATCTTTTGCAAAATCAGACAGTACCGGGATCATAAGGGCTTAAAAGCGGGACAGATTGCTGAAGCCCTGTCTTTGGATCCGAAAACCGTAAAAAAATGGCTTGAAGTGAAGCAGTTTCAACAAAGAAAGGCCTCGTCAAGACCCAGCAAATTGGATCCTTTCAAATCAACTATTGTGCAGGTGCTGGAAACTTACCCCTATTCCGCCAAACAGATTCTGCAGAAAATCATGGAAGATGGTTTTGATGGTGGCTATACCATCGTTAAAGATTATGTCGTTAAGATCAGGCCTAAGAAATCCCCGGCTTTTTTGAAGCTATCCTTTGCTCCCGGCGAGTGTGCCCAGGTTGACTGGGGTTCATTTGGTTCCATAACCGTTGGTGAAACCCGGCGACGCTTAAGCTTTTTTGTCATGGTCATGTGCTACAGCAGAATGATGTATCTTGAGTTTACAGTTTCTCAGACTATGGAGCACTGGCTTTCATGTCATCAAAATGCGTTGCAATTTTTTGTCGGCGTACCGAAAAAAATCATGGTTGATAATCTTAAGTCGGCGGTTATCAAGAGAGCCGTGGGCCAGGCTCCAGTTTTCAACCAGCGCTATGTTGATTTTGCCAACCATTACGGTTTTACCGTTGTCCCCTGTGGGGTTGCCAAGGGTAATGAAAAAGGCTGGGTCGAAAGTGGGGTTGGTTATGTGAAGAAAAACTTTCTTGCCGGATTAAAGATACCGAACTTCGAGGCCTTACAAACAGGCAGTAAGGAGTGGTTAACCACTATTGCCAATCAACGTATTCATGGAGAGACCCGAAAACAACCACAGGAGTTATTTCTCGAAGAACGGCTGCACTCTTTACCTGTAGAAGCTTATGATTGCTCAACCATTTCTCAGATGCGAGCTTCAAGTCAATTTCGGATCGCCTTAGACAGTAATCACTATTCAGTACCGGCTGAATATGCCGGATTCAGACTTACCGTGAGAATCTATCCAGATCGGCTTTGTGTCTACGATCACGATAAACTGGTTGCTCGCCATCCGCGCAGTTATGATCGTCACCGGGACTTTGAAGATCCCGATCATTCCAAAGAGTTATTGACTCAACGCAAAAAAGCACGAGATCAACACATCCTCAAACGATTTCTATCAATCACCAACAAGGCTCAAGATTATTACCTAAAACTTGAGAAGTATCGAATGAATTCGCTTCATCATGTCTATAAAATTGTCGCCTTAAGCGAGATTTACGGCAATAATGAAGTCAGTCGGGCAATTGAAGATACCTCTGTTTTTGAGGCCTTTTCCAGCGAATACGTCGCCAACCTGCTGGAACAGCGGGCCAGGGTTGTCAAAGAACCAGGAACCTTGCATTTGACCCGTAAAACAGATCTTTTAGAACTTGATATTGCAGAACTGGATCTTACTATTTACTGAAAACAACAAGGAGCTGACATGTTAAAAAATACTGAAACGTTAGAACAGCAGATGGGTTATCTCAAGCTTCATTATATGGCCGAAAATTACGATGAAACAGTCAAACAGGCCGTCAAGGAAAAGTGGACTCATATCGATTGTTTATCCAGTTTGGTCGCAGGTGAAGCAGCAGCTCGTTGGGATCGTTCAAACCAGCGGTGGGTTACTTCGGTCCGCTTTCCCGTTATTAGAACAGTTGAACAATTCAGATGGAGCTGGCCCCGCAATATTGATCGTCTCGGAATTCAAAATCTCTTTCATCTCAAATTTATTGCCAATAAAGAAAATATCATTTTCATTGGCAGTGTCGGTCTTGGAAAAACCCACTTGGCCACCGCTTTGGGTTACGAGGCCTGTCTTAAAGGCCATTCAGTTCTTTTTACCACAGCTATAGATGTCATTAATACCATGTCAGCGGCCAAAGCTGCAGGGAGACTTAAAACTGAGCTGAAAAAATATTTACGTCCGGATATTCTGATTCTCGACGAGTTTGGATATCTTCCTATCGATAAACATGGGGTAGACCTTCTTTTTCAGGTCATCAGCTATCGTTATGAAAGGGGGTCAATGATCATCACCTCAAATCGAGTTTATAAACATTGGATGAAAATATTTAACAACGATGCGATCCTGACATCGGCAATTCTTGATCGTCTCTTGCACCATTCCGAAACAAATCTCATTGAAGGCCCCAGTTATCGTATGAAGGATCAGCTTGTTCTTCACTAAAAGCAACCAGCCTCAGGCAACCGGTATTAGCCGGTTGTCTGCCAAACAGCTGTTTTTTTGCGTGCATTTTCAAACCGGCACATTTCATACATTTTCATGCCGCCGCTAACAGATGGTATCGGGCTAAGCTGGTGTTCAGAAAGTACATACCTAAAGCCAATGGTAAAATGCGGTCTTTGGGTATACCTGCCGTAGCGGATAAATTGCTACAGGTGTCGGTTACCAAGATACTGGAAGCGATATACGAACAGGGTTTTCTGGGGTGCAGTTATGGCTACCGACCAAATATCGGAGCCTTGGATGCAGTCAAAGACCTTAGTGCTGTACTTAGAAGCGGATGTTATCACTACTTGGTTGAGGCGGATATCCGTAGCTTTTTCGATAAACTCGATCATGATATTCTGATTAATATGCTGGAAAAGAGGATAGACGACAAACCGTTCCTGCGATTAATTCGCAAATGGCTGAAAGCAGGCATATTGGATACGGATGGTAAGGTGATTAACCCTCAAACGGGCTCACCTCAAGGTGGAATTGTTTCACCGATGCTCGCTAACATCTACCTTCACTATGCTCTGGATATGTGGTTCGAGGAGACCGTTAAAATTCACTGTCGTGGGTCTGTGTATCTCTGTCGGTATGCGGATGACTTTGTCTGCACCTTTCGGTATGAGTTGGATGCCAAACGCTTTTACGAAGTACTTGGCAAGAGGCTGAAAACTTACGGATTGGAGGTGGCCGAAGAGAAGACGAACCTGATAGGGTTTAGTCCGATAGACATGAAGAAGAGTAGGGCTTTTAAGTTTCTGGGGTTTGAGTTTCGGTGGGGCTTGAATCGATGGCGCAAGCCAGTGATTCAACGGCGTACAAGCCGCAAGAAATACCGTGCATTCTTGGCAAACTTTCAGGAATGGTGTCAAAAAAATTGTCGTATGCCTAAAGAGGACTTTTATCGGAGGTTAAACTCCAAACTTCGCGGATACTATAATTATTATGGTATTCGGGACAATACCAAGAGTTTGGCAGATTTCTTTCATCAAGTAAAGCGTATTCTTTTCAAGGCATTAAATCGCCGCAGTCAGCGGCGTAGCTACAACTGGAAAGGGTTTATCGAACTGACGAAAGCCTTTAATCTTCAGAGACCACGTATCTGTCATAATTTCTGAGTAACAGCTACAATGTGCCCCTTGAATGTACGAAGCGAGTAACTTTGAAGAGCCCTGTGTGGGAAATCCGCACGCAGGGTCTGAACGGGGGCAGCCGGGTAACTGGCTGTTCTACCGTGATCCGTTTTAAGGAGGTATTTTATCTCGAAAAATAGGCGGTGGAATAAAGAGTTATTCAACAGTCACTGTCGGCCGCATATAAGTACATATCCAGTAATATATGAAAAATCAAATATACTGTATGCAGCCATAGAGTAAAATAAAGCAGGCATCTAGAATTCGATGCCTGCTACTGAACTTGACTAAACCGGGATGCGCCTGCTGAAAAAGCAGACAAATTAGATCTTCAGAACCAGCATCAGGGCGATAACCAGAGCATAAATGACCAATGATTCAATCATCGCCAGACCAATAATCATTGGTGTAGTAATTTTACCGGCAGCGCTGGGGTTGCGGCCAATACTATCAAGAGCGGACTTGATTGCCATTGATTGACTGAAAGCTCCACCAAAAGCAGCAACAGCGATGGCAGCAGCCGCGGCATAAGCCAGACCGATATTGCTGTATCCTGCAGCACCACCCTCAGCTGCCATTGCCGCAGTTGCCAAACCTGAAACTGCCAGCAAGGTTATCATTTGGGTAATTTTTTTCATTGCACTCACCTCCCTTCAAATAGATTGATATTTCTTCCTAGTGATCATGGGACACTGCCCCACTGAAATAGGCCATGGATAACAGAATAAAAACAAATGTTTGTACAAATGCAACAAATAAGCCAAGAAAGGCAATCGGGACGGGAACGACGAGTGGTGCAAGCATCACAAAAATGGTTGCTACCATATGGTCACCCATGATGTTTCCAAAAAGCCTGAGTGAGAGTGACAGGGGTCTGGCCAGATGGCCGATAATCTCAATGGGGATCATCAGTGGTGCCAGCCAGAGGAAGGGGCCGGTAAATTGTCTAAGGTATTTGGCCCCATGTTCTTTCCAGCCGAAATAATGGGTTAGAGCAAAAACAGTCAAAGCACAGGCTGCGGTAGTATTAATGTTAGAGGTTGGTGGTGCAAATCCGGGAACTAGGCCGGAAAGGTTACAGGGGAGGATGAAAAATACCAGACTGCCAATGATAAAGAGAAAATCGCGGGTTTTTTCACCTCCCATGGTATCGCTGATCAATTTAGCTATCATTTCAACCATGGATTCCAGGAGATTCTGAACAGTAAACTTCCCATCCGGAATGAGATTATCCTCAGGACTTCCCTTCCTCAGTTTTGCTGTTCCGACCAGAACCATAATGATAATGAGCAACGATATCAGAATTGCGTTGCCAGTGTAGACCGGTAACTGGTTAAGGCCTGGAATCAGACCGACAAAGGTTATGATAAGATCATGATGCATCGAAAAACTCCTTTGTGTCTTCCTGGATTGTTTTCTATACTTTTTATTGCTTTGGTTTCAAAGTTACAAACATGCCGGTGAAAACTCCGTCAGCCAATATCGAGATAAACATGGATGAAAAGCCGATCAAATACCCGATTGGCAGGCATATCTTTGGTATCAGCAGGGCCAGCGTCAAGACGACTGAAACGATGCTCAGAATGGAAATTTTAATCGCCATGCGGGGTGAGAAGCTGATTTCCCCTTCGTTATCAGGGTTGCGAAAAGCGCCGTACATGGTTTTTGTCAATAAGTAAAAATACACAAAGGCAACTACCCCACCAGCAAATACATCGAATGCCTTAAAAGAGGGCTTTTTAAGTAAAAATGCCGCAACCGCCAGCAACACAGTAAAGACCACAATCATCTTTCCTATGCGTTTCAGGCGCTGCAATTCCTGGTCTTGTTTCTCTCTTTGCTGCCCGTTTTTTTCTACCATTAGGATTACCCTACATCATCCTGTTGTTCTTCCTTTTCTATTTCTTTGAGGGCTCTATAGATGCGCATAAACCCAGAAATCGTTCCACACAACATCATGAAAATGGTCAGCCAAGGGCTGGTATCAAGCCATTCATCCAGATAATAACCGATAGCAATGCCAATTGCTACGGAGACACCCAATTCCAGACCAACAGTGCCATATCGGCTGATCTGGTTAAAAGCTTCTTTGTATTTGGGTGGCGTTTTCAGGGGCACTGGCAATAACCAACCCTGGGCAAAGTTCATAGCAGCACAATTTAGGGTCTATTTGTACTGCTTGTTTGTTTCAAATTTTAATTTTCTTGGGAAAGAGCAGCTTTGGTTTGTAAGTTGCGCCCCCCCGCATATCATAAATGAGTTTGCCAAGTCAAGATGAAACTGAAGCTTTTTTAAAGCTTTGCCAAGCATTTATCTATTACCTCCAGGGTTTGTTCAATTGTCTCCTGGGTGTGGGCGGCGGAAAGAAATCCAGCCTCAAACTGGGAAGGTGCCAGATAGATTCCCCCTTCAAGCATGCCGGCAAAATAGCGGGCAAATTTTTTGGTATCCGATTGCTGAGCTTTCTGGTAATTATCTACCTGAATGTCAGTAAAATAGGTGCAGAACATAGATCCCACCCGGGTGCAGTAATGGGGAATATGGTAGGATGTAAACAGTTTATCTGTTTCTTGACTGAGGAATTCTGCTTTTCGTTCCAGTTCAGAGTAGAAATTCCTTTCTTGTAAAATCCTGAGTGTTGCCCGTCCGGCAGCCATGGCCAATGGGTTTCCTGACAAGGTTCCTGCCTGATAAACTCCACCCAGAGGAGCGAGAAGCTCCATCAGTTCCTGCCGGCCTCCAAAAGCACCTACCGGCAGGCCTCCGCCGATAATTTTCCCCAGACAGGTTAGATCCGGGGTGATATTGTATAAATTCTGGGCGCCTCCGTATGCCACCCGGAAACCAGTCATTACCTCATCGAAAATGAGAATAATTTCGTGCTTAGTACATCTTTGACGCAGTCCTTCAAGAAATCCGGGAACGGGTGGGATGGTACCCATGTTGCCGGCTATGGGTTCCACAATTATTGCCGCAATCTCATTGGCGTATTCTGCCAATAATGTATCCACTGACCCCAAATCGTTGAATATGGCAGAAAGGGTTAAGCCGGTGAATTCTTTAGGAACGCCGGAGCTGTCGGGAATTCCCAGGGTGGTGGCTCCTGAGCCGGCTTTTACCAGCAATGCGTCAACATGTCCATGGTAACCGCCGGCGAATTTTACCACTTTTTTTCGGCCCGTGGCCCCACGGGCCAGGCGAATAGCACTCATGGTGGCTTCCGTGCCTGAATTTACCATCCGGATCATTTCCACGGATGGGATGGCATCCACAATCATTTCCGCCAATTCAATTTCCAAGGTCGTCGGGGCACCAAAACTGGAACCCCGGCCGGCCTGGTTTCTGATTGCGGCTACAATTTCCGGGTGAGCATGACCGACGATCAAGGGTCCCCATGAGCCGACGTAATCGATATATTGGTTTCCATCGGCATCAAATATATTGCATCCCTGGCCCCGAACAATAAAACGGGGTGGCAGGTCAACGGCACGAAAAGCCCGCACCGGGCTATTGACACCGCCGGGAATGGTTTTTTGGGCTCGGGCAAAAAGTTTTTCTGAAATGGTTGTGATCATTATGATATTCTCCAGTACTTCTATGATAATAACAAATTAGTGCTCATCCGGAAACACCAGTTTCCGGATGGAAACAGATTCGTTCTCCGATTTTCATCCGAAGTTTGAAAACTTTCAGATATTGGCACACGTATATGAGAACTACCTCATCTGTTGCTTGAAGTCAAGCGTCAGGAAGACAATTTGGAGTTCCGATATAAGGAAACTTTTGCAGGATGTCCAAGTTAAGTTCCTTCCGGTGCGACATGGTGAGATGACGTTATTTTTTCCGGCGAATGGAGCGTAGAAATTGACCTGTCTGAGACCTGAAAGGGCGAGTTTGGCAATTTCAGCGTAATGAGCCGTTGAAAAAATAGGAAATCGAGCGCAAAAAAGCGCCTGAAGGAACTTTGATGGACTTGTAAAAAGTCTAGATAGCTAGAAACGCAATGTAACTATTTGATATTATTGGAATAGCGACTATTTTTTACTTGACTTAAAATACGGTTTATGTTAGTTAATCTGTAACATTATCAATATGTTACAGGAGTTTTCATGATTAATATCAAAGACCACAAAACAGGCTACTTATGGGATCAGTGGGAACATTTAGGACCAAAACGGCGTATATTGCTCCAAGAATCCTGGGCCGGGTTGTTCCAAGAGCATGTCCTACCCCATTTGCCGGTTGAGCATGTGTTTCCCTTTTTTTCTGAAACCATTGGTCGTCCCACGAAAGAGTTGTATGCCATGCTGGGCGTTCTGGTTCTGCAACAGCTACATGACATGACTGACAACGAAACTATTCAGCAGCTGGCTTTTAATATCCAGTGGCATTATGCGTTAAACATTACCGGTTTTAGCGATGATGAAACGTATCTTTGCCCTAAAACCTTGTGGAATGTCCGGCAAGTGGTTATCGAACATAACATTGATAAAGTCCTCTTCGAGCAGATTACTGATCATTTTATCAAAACCTTTGATGTTGAAACCGGCAACCAGAGGCTTGATTCGATCCATATCAAATCAAACATGCGGCACCTTGGCCGGGTACGTATTATCGCCGCTACCATCAATAAATTTCTGGTCAACCTGAAACGCCATCACCCTGAACTTTACGACCGTCTTTCCGAAGATTTGAAGGACCGATATAAAAATGATAAATCCCTGTCTGTTTTTTCTTTGGTAAAACCATCTGATTCACGTAAAACCTTGGAGCAAGTCAGCCAGGACTTATTTGATCTCTGCCAGTCTTTTAACAACTGCTCCGAAGTACAAACGATGAGCAGCTATGCCTTATTACTTCGGGTTCTCAATGAGCAGTGCACCGTTACCGGTAAAACAGTAGCGGCCAAACCAAACAAAGAAATCACTTCTGATTCCCTGCAAAATCCATCCGATCCTGATGCTACCTATGACGGGCATAAAGGCAAAGGCTATCAGGTTCAGGTGATGGAGACCTGGTCTGATGACTATACCAAACCTGATCTGATTACCTATATAGAAGTTGAAAAAGCCCATGAAAGCGATGCCAATGCCCTCTTGCCAGCCATCGAGAAAACCAAAAAACGTGATGTAATGCCAAAGGAAATTCTGGCCGATTCCCTTTATGGAAGTGACGATAATATTAACCAAGCTGAGCAGGAAGGTGTTACCGTCATTGCACCAACAATGGGTAAAGAGAATGAAGTTCTGATTCCGCTTTCTGAGTTCGAGTTTTCCGATAAAGGTAAAATCACTGCTTGTCCTGAAGGCCATGCATCAGTTTATCATAAGAGAAAAAAAGAGCGAAACACCGTAGCATTTGAACTTGAAGATTGTGCCAATTGCCCACGTTGTAAAGCCTGTCAGGTCAAGAACGGCAAGAAATATTATTACCTGCGTTTTGATGATAAAGCCCATCGCTTGGCAAAAAGAAGAGCCCAAGAGAAAACTGACAAATTCAAAGATCGATATCGATACCGGTCCGGGGTTGAGGCAACCATGTCGGATTATGATCGTTTAACCGGGGTCAAACAGCTACGGGTCCGGGGATTTGGAGCTGTCCGCTTCAGTGCCATACTCAAGGCCTTGTCAATCAACATTCACAGGACCAGTGCGTTTATCAAAGGTCAAATGAAGGGAGCTGCCCCGGCCCTTACCTGAAAAACGGCCTTAAAACCGGTTTTTTGATGCTTTCAAAGAACAATTTATCAACATTTCAACGGTAGTCAGAATATTTTCCTCAAATTACGATTAAAACATCATTGTCAAGCCAGCGGAAGGTTGTTTTGACGCTCTGACTTTTTACAGGTCCATCAACTTTGATGCACTCGTAAAAAGTCAAAATAGTTAAAAAACAAAGTTAAATGTTTGATATTATTAAGACAAAATCAATTTATCACTTGACTTGAGATATGATCTATGTTAAGGAATCTCTAACATTATCAATAGGTTACAAGAGATTCAATGATTAACATCAAAGACCACAAAACAGGCTACTTATGGGATCAGTGGGAGCATTTAGGGCCAAAACGGCGCAAATTACTCCAAGAATCTTGGGCCGGGCTGTTCCAGGATCATGTCCTGCCTTATTTGCCGGTTGAGCGAGTGTTTTCCTTTTTTTCTGAAACCATGGGCCGCCCTACAAAAGAACTTCATGCTATGTTGGGTGTTCTGGTTTTGCAGCAGCTTCATGATATGACCGACAATGAAACAATTCAGCAGCTGTCTTTTAATATCCAGTGGTATTATGCGTTAAATATTACCGGTTTCAGTGATTGATGAAACTTATACCTGCCCCAAAACCTTATGGAATATTCGCCAGATTGTCATCGAACATAATATTGATAAAATT
>Ga0307990_1000239_pt1 | contig 52921 bp, 49 predicted proteins | sample EllFjometagen129_FD_203168 | JGI IMG/M metagenome (GOLD analysis project Ga0307990, IMG submission 203168) | Marine microbial communities from Ellis Fjord, Antarctic Ocean - #129 | ecosystem: Environmental > Aquatic > Marine > Unclassified | place: Southern Ocean | collected 2014-10-08
AGAACCTTGTCAATGTTAGAGCAGGCGACTACAACGGAATAGAAAAATCCTATTTCGTTGACAAGGATGGCAAGAAGTATGAAATGACGGAGTTACTGAAAGGTTCAGGTGTGTTTGTATTCGATGTTAGTGAGGTCGGTAATGGAGATTACGAGCCGGAGTATTTGTCTAATGGTATTCTTACCGAGGGTGTTCTTGTAATAAATAAAGACGGTCAGTCTTTTCAAAGACAACTGGCGGCGTCGTTTATGCCCACAAAGCCAGACTATCCGGTTGACATAGTTAGTGTGAGCGTAAATGAGCTTGAAAATACATTGACAGCAACTCTCAGTTACGATTCAAACTTTCCTCCGGACGTCATAAAGGCATACATAGAGGGAGAGGCAGTTATCCTGACGCTTCATCCCTTAAATTGGCACCCGGACCACAAAGACAAATGGATCTACGTATATGATACCCTAACCTACACACCGCAAGACTTTATAGGAGCCTGGGTGATCGCTAAAGTCACCAGAATAGAATGCGATGACAATTTCGACCCGAACGTGGAGACGGATTACGCCTCTGACTGTTTCGCCACTTACATGATCAGTGTAGACGATATCGCTGAAAAAGTATGCAGAAGCGGTGGACTCACACTTAGCGGTTATTGGACCCACGTACCCTTCGCTAATATTGGGAAATACAACATGGTTGATTTTGACATAGGCGCCGCCACAGGTACTTGCGATGAACCCAAGATTGAAAGCAGGCAGGAGGAAATCTTTTGGAGTAGATTCAGCTATCCAGAAGTCTATGACCTCGCATTGTTGCCCGATTGGCCCAAAGGGAAACTCGAAGCAAGATATGGCGCCTTCAGGGTAGAAAACACGCCGTATGAAAATATCAACTTATCAAACATTAAGACATTGGCAGCTATTGACGACGGCCCGGTATTTCACACTTGGAGAACTCCGGTATTCGGCTTGGTAGAAGCGTACCCAGATGAAGTATGGATACTTAGAACGAATGGTGATAGATACATAAAGGTTAAAATTAATTACACTGCAACAACTGGGTATCCTTTCCATGCAACTTATAGCTGCAGGCTTTCATATGCGATTTACGACTTTACGATTATACCTTAACTGAGTTGAGGTTAGTGATGTCAATCAGCATTTTGATATGCTGCTTTTAACTTTAATTGCAATGCATAGGACAGCCTGGAAGAATATTTTCGGGTTTCTCCTTTTAGCGCGTAGACTATTATCATAACCGACATTTTAAAGTTAGCTTATACCTGATAAAAAAAAGGCACACGCAATGCACGTGCCTTTATTTCTCATGATTCTGGTCGGGGCGAGAGGATTTGAATGCGCCAGAGGCGCACAAGCCTCCTTAGAGGCGGGTTTACCCGCCAATTTTTGTGGCGGGATTCGACGTAGCTTCTATCATATCCAGCCATTTCCTGCCTTTGCCGGATTTGAGAAACTTTTCGCGTACCCTTGCGGCCTTATGATCGGAAAAAAATTCTGTGTGGAAAGGCATCGGTGTCAGGCCTACACAGTTGACAAGTCGAGATCTAAAATAATTTTATCAATTTTTTTTAGTTTTCTCTCGTCTTTGATTTGCAACGCAACTCGGAGGCTTGCCTGAGAAATCCCAGATACGCCAATTCCAAAATGTATTCCGATGTCTTTTAGTTTTTGCCCACTAAATCTACGGTGCAAGTAGATCCGCAATCTTTTTAATAAGGCTACATTTTCACCCAATACTTTGGCGCTTGTTTAATCATAGAAACATATCTGTCAACTGTGTAGGTCTGACACCTATCCCTTTGTCTTTAATTGTTTGTTTTTCGTTACTGTTTTGTAAATATCCCAACTGGACCAAATAATTAAATAGCTATACATGAGAGGTAAAAGGCTTGTATTAGTATTTCCGATATTGCCTATATTGTACATGGTTATCCCCCAAAACAAATTCCAAGTAAAACTTACAATCAAGAAATTCGCGATAAAGGAACGATAGGAAACATTTTCTTTTCCTGAGGCCAGGCAGGATAGAGCCGTAAAGTGAGGATGCCAGAAGGTTGTGAAGTAAAAGCTGATTAATCTCCAGTTAAAAAATCCATTGCTTTTATGACTAATCTTTACATCTCGATTAATAACGTCACTATTATCCTTCTTGTTTTTATCAATTACACCTATAAAATAATTCACATGGTGAGAAAATATAGAAGGTAAATAAATTGAGATAAACGTCAAAGTAGCCATTTTTAAATTTCCAGTGGTCAAAGACATAGCAACTAAAATGACTACCGAACCAGGAAAATACGAATTTACTCCAACAATATTTTCAGCGAACGAAATAATTGCTACAGAAAATAGGCCATACTCTTCAAATAGTGATTTTAAAATACTCGTGAATTCGACAGGGGTTGGGATTAAGCCTATTCTGGACAAAATGTCCAAAGACGACAATATAATTAGAAGAATAAGTTGAGATTTAATTTTTTTTAAATATAGCATGATGTAGCTGCCAACCTAAACGCCAGTGAATAAAGATATTGATGATAAAAGCAGGACGAACCTTGTCGTCAAAATAGATAATTCTTGGTTTTTTAGATAAAAATAGGCAGCAATAGATAGTGTTGCAAAAGAGCAAACTGCGAAGAGTAGTGCCATATGACCGTTTGAAAGTAATAGAACACTGGAAACACTAGTAAACATGAGAATCCAGCTAACCCACCGACTACTCGTGAGTCCTAAGTAAAACGGTATGGTTTTTAATCCAAAACCGACATCCCCATTGTAATCTTTTACGTCTAGTAGCAACTCTCGCCCAACAATATACAAAAATATTAACAAATAGACTGATAAGGGGATGTTAGCTCTAGAAATGTATTCGGCATAAAGTACGGGAGTAAAAGTAAGCAGGGCTGTCCAAATTCCTTTTGCAGGGGGGAACCTCAAAGAAAACGGCGTATATAACAACACGCCAATAAGTGCTGACAACAAAACCATAAGTGGTTTAAAGTCAAAAAATAATAGTTCCAACAAAACGGAAACTAATATTAAAATGAAGATGCCTTTTTTGGCATATTTTTCATCCAAATTACCATCAGCAAGTGGTCTTGAAACGTTGGCGGACCTGTCTTTTTCTGTGTCAAATATATCATTCAGTATGAAGCCAATCATGGTCACAAAGATAATTGGCATTACCCTTGCGATTCCCCAAAAAATAGAATTTTCTGAGTTCAAGGAAATAATCAACAACGCAACTGCACCAGAAATAATCGATGTTGTTAATCTGCCGGTTTCCAGTAAATAGGAGAACTGGCTTGATGATCCTTGGTTCTTTTCTTCATCATTCACTTTACCAGTTTCACTAACCGAATCTGTTGCGCTTTCGCCTGTATTACCTACGCCTTCATTAGGGTCTTTTATGTAAAGAAGAGAAAAGGAACAGGCAACAACGGCTAAGAAGTATATTAATTGTAAGAATCTTGTTCTTCCAAGAAAAAATATTACAATCTCGGTTTCTTGCTTTTTCTCTAAAAATGGAGGTGCAAAAGAAATTACCAAAAGTATAACTGCCGCTACTAGCCCAGTAAGGGCTACACATGGACGTAAATGAGTAAAAGATGAGATTTTTAATTTTGGAACAATATTTTTTATTAACGATGTTTTTTTAGCAATTAAAGTCAAGTAACCAATCAAAATTGCCAATGGGCCACTAACATTAAAAAACGAAGGTATGTCAAATAATTGTGTACTGAAGGGAGCGTTATTTTTAACTTCTGTACCTAATGCAATTAACGTTGGGAGAACTAAGCCAAAAAATATACCAGCAATTGACCATGCCTGATGAGGCCACTTGTCAACCATAGAGAACCATATGACATATTGTAGTATTATAAATATTAACACGCCCCATATATAAAGAGAATTAGTCGATGGATGAAAAAAAGTAATTAGCAAAAAAGGTAAAAATAATGCTGCAGCCAAATTGGTTCCCGAAAGGTATAATTCTGTATCATCTTGATCATAGACACCGGGAGGGCCATATTCCACTCCATCCCTAACCCTTGTTGTGACTCGCCAAGACTCAGAAACGCCCATTGAAAGCGTCATAAGTATTCCGAATGTAAATACTTGTATTAAATCATAATGTAATACTAATTGCGGAATTTCAAACACTTTTGAAAAAATTGTTAATGATACAGCAAGGATCAATGATGCAAACAAGAATAATGTAAGCTTTAAAAAGTTTAGTATAAAAGATAATACCCAAAGAAAGATTAAAATTGAACTAGATATGGCAAGGTCTGAAATGCCATCTGAACTTGACCATCCATAAATAAAAGGTGAAACACATGTAGCTAAGGCGGGGTAAAAACTACGATACATAAAGGAATATACGCGATTATCTTTTTGCCAACCATACGCATTCCAGAGGCCAAAAACGTAAGATGGCAAGATGGCAAGACATAATCTTATTATTATATGGGTAGCGTTGCTGCTTTCAGGTGGAAGTTCTAATTTTGTGCCGAACAATAGCAAAGCTAAAAAAACCACAGCAAAAGAAAACGTTATAATTGGTAGGCTAAAACTCATGCCTCTCAATAAGGTGTCGTCATATTGTGAATCTGAAGCAGTTGCTCCTCTGATTTTTTGTTCATATAGTGCAGCCCTATTTATATAGACAGGTAAAAATAATGCCATCAAAAGAACCAACAAGACAAACTCACCTGAAGTCAAGCCAACACGCTCAGGAATGAGGGCGTAACCAGCTAAACCGCAAACAAATGCCACCAATAAATACCCTAGGGCAGGTAAAATAATTTTCTTAATCATTCTGCTAAATTCCTCCTCTCAAGCTCTTGATTCTAACAATATTCTTGGGGGCCATAACGCTGCTAATCAGCCGCGCCGCTTTTTGCGTCGGCTGATTAGCCTGGTTGGGCTATTGTGTCCCAATTAAAATCTACAAATACAAATTCCTTTCCATCATAATCCATCACCTTGCCCCTATATGCAGCGATGTACAATGAAATACGGTAAGCCATAGAAATAAGGTGATTTCTAATATGGTAAAATTCATCGGTCTTTGAAAAGTCTACAAGGCCCCCGTGAGCCAAATAAGGCCTGGCTTTCGACCAGATGCTCTTTTGCTTTGTTGTTATGACTCCAGAATTAACTAGTTGATTCATTCTGTTTGATACAGATGGTGTGTTCAGCATAGAAAGAAGGCCCTTTGCTCTACTTTTTAAGTCAGTAGGACCTTCCCAGTTTTCAACATGTTGCATTAGATCTTGGATGTTAGAATTTGGCTTATCCTTACTTTCTTTGCCATTAGGTTTATCGAAAATTTGAGAAATACAAAATTCTATGTAAAGAGATAACGAAATTAAAAATCCTTGGACTGTCCCTATGCTAGCAAGCAAGACCTCAAAAAAACCTTTTGACAGTTGCAAGAAGTCAAATTGATTTAATTCTGAACACTTATTAAGGTAAGAAAGAAAAACATCCCATATATTTTTATTAATGCTTGGAGGTCCAAAAAAAACTGGGGGCATCGCTGAAACACTTTTTTCTGGAGTCTCTCTGATAAATAAAAGGGCATCTTTTTCAAAATGACGGATAGTAATGCGTGGATAAATCATCCTAGCTGTAGAAAAAATAAGAGCCTCAGAAAGCCAGTTTTCCACGTTAGGCGGTTTGAATCCATTGCTATGTTTTGCTTTAATAGATGTTCTTTCCTTTCTGGAGCTTTCCTGGAAAATAATTGTTGAATCTCTAAAACTTATTTCATGGTGATCATTCCATACTTTGGTGGATATTACTTCATCACCATGATAACGTTTTTCATGAACGCTACCTGTCAGGGGCAAGTTCAGTGATCCGATATATATAAGCTCCGTTATTCCTATGTCTTTATCCCCGTCAATTTTATTTATACGCGTTGCAAGTTGATCGAATTCTCCAGTAATAGTGAAATTGTTTTTTTGAAAAAAATTAATCGATGGAATAGACCATGCACCATTCCATTTTACACCGTCGTAGTCTGTGATTGTAAGGTTAACATTTACATGCTCTGGATCTTCTCCTGATTGTAAGTTGGTTATGTAATCAAATGTATCTTTTGTAATTGGTAATTGATTGAATAGCTTGAACGATAGCTTTCCTGAAGATCCCCCTCGAATTATCCCTGGACCTTTAAATAAAGTTGGCTGATCTTCTTTAAAACGATGGATTTCAATGTCATGGCAATCCATCTCAATTTTTTTGCTTGAATATTTTTCAATAAGGCTACGAATAAAAACCAATGTTCATCCCTTTTTCTGAACTGCCCAACGAACCGATAACCAGCCCGGCGAGTTTTTTGCCGGGTCTGCGTTTATTGGATTGTTGGGCGACATGGTTAAGCCTCTCGCTATTTGAGATAATCCGCACAGAATTTTTGAACGAACAATAGCATTTGTTTGACTTGGTCCGCATCATAGTTCGTAAAATGACCATGAGCCGCGTCATTTCGAAGGTTAGCCCATGAGGTGATCTGCTTCTGAACGAGAGGCCCATAGACACCATTCTTGCAGATAGCAATATTCAATGGGTCTATGGTTAGTGGCTTGCCCTTGGAACCAATGGTAGAAATTCCATTAGCGTCAGCTATTTTCCGTAGTGAGTCTTCAAGTATCGCTCCCAAAATAACTGCGGCTGCATCTTTGTATCCCTCCCCAAGGAGGTGCTCAGCCATATCGAGAAAATCAGCGAATATTTCAGCCTGAAGGAGGTTTTTCATATTTACCAACATGCCAGTGTCAATATCGTGCTTTATTCCCCTAAAGAGGCCGACTAAATTACTTACATGTTCATAGTAATTGCTATGCATTGTCGTAAAGTGCTGAGTTTTCGTTGCTGCTTGATACATCTCATAATACTGACTTTCTTTCCCATAGAGTCGAGTAATGAGTTGCCCACCTCTAGCAGTCATTGATAATAACTCCTGAATTTTTTCGTTCCCCAAAGCCGAACGGGCAACGGCTGCTTCAGCGCTGAGCTTTTCTCCTGTAGCAATTAATGAGGCTACTTCTTTCTCGATTATTTGATTCACGGCTACCTCTTATTACGCCCAACAGTGTTGATAAATGTAAAATATTTCCATGTATTCAAATATTACATTCAACTAACGTAAATATTTCTCTTGAATTCTTTAAAGCTTTTATCTATTATTGAATTTTACATATAACAATATAATAGAAAATATGGAAGTCATTAAGAAATTTAAACCGAATCCAGAATATCGTTTAATGGATCAAGTTCGTATCAACGGCTCAAGTCTCCGTTTGTCTACGGGTCATGTCTACGGGTAAAGTCTCCGTTTGGCTCATGTTCTGTTTTGCTTGCTTAACACCACGTGTCATTCACAAGAATAGATGTAAAAAAGCTCCACCAATACTGCATTGATGGAGCTTTTTGGAAAACTCTTATGTTGGAATTGTAGAGCCCCAGTGAAATAGCATATCTTAGATTGCAAGTATTTTGGAATAATGGAACAACAGGCATGCTTTGGAAAAGGTGCTTTTTAGGGTGAATTTCATTCCACGGGGCAGACCCCAGTGAAATAGGCTTCGCATTGCACGGGGTAAACAAAATACCCTCCTTAAATGGCTGAGTTTATATTGCGGCCACGCTACTCTTATCTTTTTGATTTGTCAAGGATTATAGGGGATTATAGCGGAAAATGGTCGGTAGCATATTGTCTTGTATCCATTAACGGCATTTGCTGGAAGGTGAATTACAGGGACAGTATACCTGTTTCCCCAAGAAAAAAGGAAAATGGAGGAAAATGGGGACGGGCATAAATATATAACTAACTTTTTATAATATAAAGGATCCTTAACTAAAAAACGGTTAGACCTACTCCTTTTAGCACGTAGACTGTTATCATCGCCGACCTTCCAAAAGTAACTTATACATGATAAAAAAAAAGACACCTGCAATGCAAGTGCCTTTATTTCTCATGATTCTGGTCGGGGCGAGAGGATTTGAACCTCCGACCCCCTGCTCCCAAAGCAGGTGCGCTACCAGACTGCGCCACGCCCCGAATACTATAATCTTAATACCTGTTTTCTCCTGATAAATCAAGCAAATTATAATTTAATTTTACTTGCATTACTTTTTACCACATCTTTTTATTGACTTTGAGGGGATAAAATAATATTTATCTTAACAAAAATAAAAGGAAAGAGAAGATTTATGAAAGATATTCAAAATCAAAAAGATGATAGAAATATAGATATAGACAAAGTTGGAATAAAGGAGATCAGGTACCCTATAACGGTTCGTGACAAGGAGATAAAGACGCAACAAACAGTTGCCTTGATTAATATGTATGTTAATTTGCCAAGGAACTACAAAGGCACCCATATGAGCAGGCTTATTGAAATTCTTAATGAGCACAATAGAAGTATATCAATACAGAATCTTTCTGATATACTGCTGACTATGAAGAAGCGGCTCAATGCTGAAAGCGCTCACATAGAAATTTCCTTTCCATACTTTATAATGAAGTCTTCACCTGTTACACATAGCCAGGGACTCATGGAATATCAGTGCACCTTTAAAGGAAGCATAAATAAAGGAAAAGACCTTGTGGTTATGATAAACGTGCCTATCACCACTCTTTGCCCATGCTCTAAAGAGATAAGCAGCTATGGTGCTCATAATCAGAGGGGAGAGATAAGGCTGCAGGTTAGATTTAATAAATTTGTATGGATAGAGGATTTAATAAAACTTGCGGAGGGATGCGCCTCGTGTGATGTCTACTCAGTTTTAAAAAGAGAGGATGAAAAATATGTTACTGAAAGGGCCTATCAGAACCCAAAATTTGTTGAAGATGTTGTAAGGGATGTGGCAAAAGAACTTGAAAAAGACCCAAATATAACCTGGTTCGCCGTTGAATCGGAAAACTTTGAGTCTATCCATAACCATAATGCCTATGCCTATATAGAAAGAAATCAAGTTAAATAGTTTTCAAATAAGAGGAGGGTAAAATATGCCTGAAGATCTTAAAAGGATGTATCGGACAGTGATGGATGACCATTTTCCGCCTAATATTACAATTCAGTTTGGAGACCAGAAACTGGAATACAGAAAAAGGACATGGAAGATATCTGATGAAAAAACAGGTGAATTGATTGAGAAGGGGTTAAGGTATGGTGAAAATCCAGGACAGGAGGCAGCGCTGTATGAGCTGATAAACGGGAATCTTGTACTTGGCGAGTGTCAATTTATTCGGCCTGGAAATGCCCTGGTATCGAACATAACCGAGACACAAATGATCCAAAGTGGAAAACACCCGGGAAAGACCAACCTGACAGACGTTGATAATGCCCTTAATATATTAAAATACATTTCCATAGGCCCTGCGGCAGTAATTGTTAAACATAATAATCCCTGTGGCGTAGCTTATGGATCTACTATAGATGATGCATACAATAAGGCAAATATGGCGGATAGAATAGCGGCCTTTGGTGGATGTGCAGTTTTTAACAGGCCAGTTGATAAAGATACGGCCACACTAATTAGCAATAATTATCTTGAGGTAGTAGTTGCGCCTGACTTTGAGGAAGGCGCTATATCTTTGCTGACCAAGAGCCCAAACATTAGGATAATCAAAATCAGCAGGATTGATAAGTTAGGCGAATACACAAATGAACGTTTTATTGACTTCAAAAGTCTTGTTGATGGAGGGATTATTGTCCAGCAATCTCCTATAAATAAAATTAAATCATCAGATGACTTTGAGCTTGCATCTACCACTTATAAAGGGAAAGTATATGGTATTGCAAGAAAACCTTCAAAAGACGAATATACCGATATGCTCTTTGGTTGGCAGGTGGAGCAGGGTATTACGTCCAACTCGGTAATTTATGTTAAGGATGGTGTTACAGTTGGCATTGGCACAGGAGAACAGGACAGGGTTGGTGTGGCTGAAATAGCTATTTATAAGGCCTATAGCAAGTATGCAGATTCTCTATGTTTCAGCAAATTCGGCATCCCATACAAAAACATGGAGGCTGATATAAACAAGGGAAAGAGAGACAAATCTTTAAAGGAAGAGATAGACAGAAAAACAGATGATGCCCATGGTGGGTTGATAGGCGCAACTATGGTATCAGATGCATTTTTTCCTTTTAGAGATGGCGTTGATGTGGCCATAAAAGAAGGGATAGGGGCAATAGTTCATCCAGGAGGTTCATTGAGGGACTTTGAGTCAATCGAGGCCTGCAATGAGGCGAATCCTCAAGTAACTATGGTTCTTACAGGTCAACGTGCATTTAAGCATTAACAATAAACGTAACAATACAACAACTAAGGCACTAAGTCACGAAGGAAAGATATGAATTATTTTAAAGTCTTAGTGTCTTCGTGACATAGTGGCTGTACTAATATAATTAAACAAGATGTTCAGGCCATGCCGGAGAATCCTATGAATTGGTCATAGTTGGAATTTATTGATAGACCGTAGCTGTCTTTACCTGTAAACTTGAATTCTATGTGAGAGGGATCTATTGTGGCATCGGACGAGGCATTCTGGGAAATTTTGAATTTTACTGTGCCTGTTAGTGTATCCTGGTCATAAAAAACATTAACAGGGTATTTATCAATCTCTGCTTCAGTAGAGGGAATAGAGTTATTGAAATTATATGCTTGCCCGGGGCCACTTCTGGATGACCTGCCTATTTCCCAGTTGAACCTGTTTTCAACAGAAGATTTGTCCATTTCCTTATCAAATTGAAATACCATGGTGAAATTTTTTGAAGTGTCGGCATCTATAAGGTAGCTGTCCAATAATGCGACAGGCGCTCCCTGATTCAGTTTATATAGAAATGTGCTTGCACCGGCATAGGCAAATAACATTTTTGGGGGGTCAACCTTATACATATAACGACTGAGAGTGTCTGCTAAACCTGGCGATTCATCCTCAAGAAAATCAACCATTTCTTGCGCCTTCTCCATCTCTCCTGAATCAGCATAGGCATATCCTAATTCACTGTATGCATTATAGAAATCGTCTTTGATATCTATGGCCTGCTGGAATTGGCTGACGGCAGCATCATATTCTCCCTTTTTACTGTGTATAAGCCCCAACCCATAATTACCGTCCGGCCTTTGAGGCTCCATTCTTAAAACTTTGTTGAAAATATTCTCCGCTTCACTGTATCGTCCTGTATTAATATATGCCATGCCTAAGGATACATAATTGTTTGCGCTTGGATTTAACCTTACTGCCTCTTCATATTCCTTTCCAGCATCATCATATCGTTCCTCAGAATAATAAAGATTCCCAAGGGTAATGCGAATATCGTCACGTTGCGGATTTAAATTGATGGATTGCTCGTATGTTTTTATGGCATTTTTTGTGTCATTAAGTTTAAGATATGTGATTGCCAGATAGTTGGATGCGTCTGCTGAAAGAGGCGAATTAAAAGACAGGCCAACAGATCTCTTGAATTCTTTTACAGCCTCGCTATAATTTTATTCCATATAGCGGTCTATACCCTTTGAAAGAGACTGTCTATCCAAATTCTCAAGGCTGTTTTGCCGCTGATTAATATAAGAAAAAAGATTTTCTGCATTTACAGAACTGAATACATCCATGCCGATTTACCTTCCATTATGATCACCTATATTTATTATTATCGGCTAAAAAGGACTTTTCTTTAAGCCGTTTTTTAATTATTCATGAAAAAAATGGAATTCCCATAAAGGATATTGGCATCCTTTATTTACCGGTTTACATTTTTTTAAAAAAGGTATGTATTTCTTGCCTAATTCAGGGTGCGGAAACTGGAAACTGGAAACTGGAAACTGGAAATTGAAAATTGAAAATTGAAAATTGAAAAGGGAAAAGAGAAAAGGGAAAAGAGAAAATAGATGACGCATTTAAATGACAGTGTTTTTCCTAATTTCCCTGCTTGCGGGATCTTCGACAAGTTTCAGATTTCACTGCCAAGATACAAAATCAATCCCCTATGTCGCGGGATGAAATACTTTTAGTTTGTATATTGCTTTAGCAGAGAGCCCAAAGACTTTGCTTCAGAAAGGTTAAAAAATCAAGCTTTGAAAGAATAGGTAAGGCCTGTCAGTTTTCATAAAAATGAACGATAGAGATGAATGCATCGGCATTTAAGCTTGCTCCTCCAATTAGCGCACCGTCTATATCAGGCTGGGTCATAAGCTCCTTAACATTGTCAGGCTTAACGCTCCCCCCGTAAAGTATCTGGATATCCTGGCCTGCATCATTACCGATATTTTCCATTATCCAGTTCCGTATGAAACTATGCACTTCCTGTGCCTGTGCAGGGGTAGCTGTTTTTCCAGTACCTATGGCCCATACCGGCTCATAGGCCAGAATTAATTTCTTATGTGATTTTCCTTGATTGCAAATGGTGTCGAGGGATTTATTTAACTGGGTTTTTATAATATCAAATGTTTTTCCTTCCTCTCTTTCATCTAAATTTTCTCCAATGCATACTATAGGCGTAAGTTCAGCATTAATTGCCGCGCCAAACTTTTTATTTACAATAGCGCTGGATTCATAAAAGAGAGATCGTCTCTCTGAATGGCCTAAGATTACATGTGTGCAACCTGCCTCCTTAAGCATTAAAGGGGAGATTTCACCTGTAAAGGCGCCGCCTTCCTCCCAATGCATATTTTGACCTGCAATCAGAATATCCGTCTCAGCCAACAATTCGTAGGCTAATGATAAGGCTGTGAAAGGTGGCGCAATAAGCACATCTACCTTGTTAAAATTTGTTTCAGTCCTCTTTACCGCTATCAGGAGCTCTCTTGCATCATCAAGAGATAAATTCATTTTCCAGTTGGCTGCCATCAGGAATTTTCTATTTTTCACTATATTGCTACCCTAAAGTTTTTCCTATATATACAGCAAGGTCTACAAGCCTGTTAGCATACCCAAACTCATTGTCATACCAGGCTAAAACCTTGATCATATCATCCCCCACAGACATGGTTGACAGTGCATCCACTACAGTTGATTCAGTAATACCATTAAAATCAGTAGAAACAAGAGGTTTATCACAATACCCAAGTATTCCCTTGAGGCTTCCCTCAGATGCATCCTTAAAGGCCTTATTGATTTCTTCTGCAGATGCAGGCTTACTGACCTGAACTACGAGATCAGTTGCGGAAACATTAGGTGTAGGGACCCTTAAGGCCATCCCCTGTATCTTTCCCTCTAATTCAGGGATGACGAGAGAGATTGCCTTTGCCGCCCCTGTAGTAGTGGGTATCATGGAAAGCGCCGCCGCTCTGGCCCTCCTGAGATCGCTGTGTGGGAAATCAAGAAGTCTCTGATCAGAGGTATAGGAATGGACCGTTGTCATGAAGCCTTTTTCAATTCCAAAATTCTCTAATAAAATTTTACACATAGGAGCAAGGCTATTTGTTGTGCATGATGCATTTGAAATAATATTATGCTCTCTCGGGTTATATTGTTCATGGTTGACACCTATTACTACGGTTATATCAGGGTTAGTTGCCGGCGCCGAAATAATTACCTTTTTTGCGCCGGAATTTAGATGTTTGGTTGCCTGGGTCTTTTCCCTGAAAAGCCCTGTGCACTCAAGGACTATATCTATGCCAAAATCTCTCCACGGCAGTGTATTAGGGTCTTTTTCAGATGTGACCCTTATGTTCTTTCCGTCAATGATAATATTATCTTTATCTGCGGTTATCTCCGGTTTGAGTGTTCCGTGAACTGAATCATACTTAAGTAAATGCGCAAGCGTATGTGGGTCAGTAAGGTCATTTAATGCAACAATTTCAATATCATCCCTTTCGTACGCTGCGCGAAAAGCCATTCTACCTATACGTCCAAAACCATTTACCGCCACCTTAACTGCCATTTTAGTCTCCTTTGTATTTACTTTTTATAATATATTAATTAATATGTAATTATGGGATTGTGTTTTGCCTTCCTTAGGTCTAATTACCGTTAGGTGTGAGCAATTCGCTGGCTAAAGATATACTCCGAAGCCCAGCATTTTTAGCTATATCTGCTATTTTTTGTAAATTTTGTCCCTTTCGGTTATGAGAAATTGCTATTACCATAGGTAAATTTATACCTGTGACGATTTCTATTGTGTTTTTTTTCAGAAAAGAAAGCGCCACATTTGACGGCGTTCCTCCAAACATATCCGTCAAAACAAGAACACCTTCACCTTGATCCAGAAATGATATTTTTTTTTCAATTATTTTTCGTAATTTTTCAGAATCCGTGATATCATCAATAGAGATGCATTCTACTGCCTCAACAAGTCCTGCAATTGTTTCAGCTGCCTCAATAAAATCCTTTGCAAGCTTACCGTGTGTAATTAATAGCAAACCAATCATAGCATACCTTAAAACTCCTCATCATTGTCAATGATGATATTATAGATTTCTTCCTTTGATTTTGCTTCTATCAAACGTCGTCTGAAATTTCCGTTTTTTAACATTCTTGATATCTTAGCCAGGGACTTTAAGTGAATGCCTGCTGCATCTTCAGGGGCAAGCAAGAGAAAAAAAAGATATGCAGGTTTACTGTCAATTGAATCAAAATTCAAACCATTGTTGCTTCTTCCAAAAGAAATCAACATCTTATTCAATCCCTTCAGTTTTCCATGAGGTAATGCCACGCCATCGCCTATTCCAGTACTTCCTAATCTCTCACGCTCTAACAATACATGAAGCAATGTTGACTTATCCAAATATGTCTCTTGCTCAGTGATAATCTGTGTAAGTTCTTCCAACACTGCCTTTTTATCACCGGCCTTAAGATCGTCAATGATAAACCGAGGGCTGAATATTTCTGAAAGTTTCATTCTTGCGCTCTTTGCATTATCTAATATGTCTGTAACTATTCAGGTTGTTAGACTGAAGGTTGAAGTATTTCAACCAACTCGTAATGATTGAAGCAAACCATTCAAAACCTTTTCTGTTTCGATAATTGTTGGTTCAATCAGAGATACATCATCGTTGAGCACAAAGACCATCGGAAACCGCGCGGTCACCTGATAGACCAATTATGCCAATTCATCAGCTAACTCAAATGCACGGAGTTTTGTGTGATTACGCATAATGTGTTCCTATAAGCCTTCCACCTTCAGTCTATCCACCTTGAGTAGTAACGCCTTTCATTAATCACCTTCCAGGGGTAATAAAAATGTCTACAAAAGGTTTTTTCCCTGTTTTCAAGTTTCTATAAGTCCTAAATTACCATCTTTTCGTTTGTAGATAACATTGATTTTCTTAGATTTAAAATTGGTAAAAACAAGAAAGTTTCTCTTGGATAATTCTAATTGCATTACAGCCTCATCTATATCCATTGGTTTTGTGTCTGCTCTTTCTGTTTGAACTACCCTTGTTTCTGACTCAGCCAGCTTTTCCTGACCTTCTATGTCAACGTCTAAGAAATTTTCACCCTTAATATTATCCGGCTTGTGCTCTCTTTTTCGTGACAGAAGCCTTCTTAGCTGTTCCTCTATTTTGTCCATTGTCAGATCAACAGAGGAATACATATCTCCGCTCTCATTTGTTGCTTTAATCTTGTTGCCGTCTATAGAAAATGTCATATCGGCAATGTGCCTGAATTTTTCTACCTTAAGGACAATATTTGCATCAATAGGAGAATCAAGGTACTTTTTTACCTTGTAAACTTTTTCCTCTACATAAGACTTTAGCTCTTTTGATGGTTCCATATGTCTAAAAGTAACATTTATATCCACTATATCACCTCCAAAGAATTTGGATAATTAACAAAAAAATATATGAAAGTCAAACATCTATAACTATCTTTAACAACCCTCATAAAAAACTTTTCATGGTTTTATCGGTATACATACACCTTAGATGTAAGTATTTTTTCTCCGATTTGATGGAAGAATTTTCAGAGCTTCCCTGTACTTAGCCACTGTTCTCCTCGCTATGTTTATATTGGACCTTTTTAAAATATCAACTATAATTTTATCACTAAAAGGCTTAGATTTATTTTCATTTTTTATTAAATCTTTAATTTTTTCCTTGACGCTCAAAGAGCCGATTTCATCCATTCCATCAAGAGATTGGACGCTACTGTTTAAAAAGTATTTGAGCACAAAAACGCCAAAAGGGCTATGCATATATTTGTTATTCATAACTCTGCTTACAGTAGATTCGTGCATATTGATATCTTCGGCTATATCTCTTAAGACCATGGGTTTAAGAGAAGATGGTCCAAATCTAAAAAAATCACCTTGAACCTTAACAATGCTTTCAGAAACCTTATATATTGTCTTTTGTCTTTGATGGATACTTTTTATTAACCAGGAGGCGCCTTTTAACTTATCACGAATATATTCTCTCGTGTCTTTCGTTAAATCATCCTTTTTAGACAAGGTATCTTTGTAAAAATTGCTTATCCTGAGCTTTGGAAGGCCATCTTCGTTTAAAACAATAACAAATTCCTCTCCAATTTTGTACACATATACATCAGGTATTACGTATATAGTTTCATCATCATTATAAAAACGACCTGGTTTGGGTTCTAAAGAAGATATAAAGGAGACTGAGTCCAAGACCTCTTCCAATGAGGAATCAAGCTTCCTGGCAATTTCCCGATACTTCCTTTTTTCAAGTTGCTCCATATGGTCAGTTAGAATTTTTTCTACTATACTTCCTCCTAACCCCTGAAACCGAACCTGTATCAAAAGGCACTCTTGAGCGTCTAATGCACCAACACCAACAGGATCAAACTCATGTATTTTATTCAGGACCCTTAATGCATCCTCCCTGGATTTTCCAGTAGAGTTAACTATACTATCAATAGATTCCGTGAGGTAGCCATCAGGGTCTATGCTGCCGATAATATATCTTCCTATCTCTTTTTGCGTTTCATCAAGATCGCTTAGCTGTAATTGCCATACAAGATGCGAGCAAAGACTTGTTTTTGGGGTAGCTATATTCTCAAAAGTGGTTTTTTCTTCTGAATTATCACGAGGCGGGCTTGCCCAGGCGGTATTATATTCAGAAATATAGGATTCCCAATCAAAATCTTCACCAATAGTCTCTTTTACTGTTACCTCAGGCAAAGATTCCTCATCAGAAAGCTCCTTCTTCTTTTCCTCTTCTAAGGGCTTTTCTATCATCTCATCAACTGGCATTTCCTCTAACAAGGGGTTTAGTTCAAGCTCTTGGTCTATAGTTTGACAAAGTTCTAATCTGGTGAGCTGTAAAAATTTAATGGCCTGCTGAAGCTGAGGGGTCATTATTAATTTTTGACTCAATTTTAATGATTGCTTAAGTTCTAACGCCATAATATAATTTACAGATTAAAATTATTCCCTAAATAAACAGACTTTACCATTTCGCTTGCTGCAATTTTTTCAGGTTCCCCGGATTCTATGATTGCGCCCTCATTTATAATATATGCGAGGTCACATGCGTCCAATGTTTCCCTTACATTATGATCTGATATTAATATACCCAGATTTTTTTCTTTAAGTCCAGCAACAATTTCTTTAATATCAGCTATAGCCATTGGATCAATTCCTGCAAACGGCTCATCAAGTAAAATAAATTTTGGGCTTGTTATCAATGCCCTTGTAATCTCAAGCCTTCTTCTCTCACCTCCAGAGAGAAGACAGGCCTTTTGCCCGGCTAAATGGCCTATATTTAATTCATCTAAAAGGGAATGAAGAAACTCCTTTCTTTCCTGTAGCGGTGTGTTTACGATCTCCATAATCGCTAAAAGGTTTTGTTCAACAGTCAGTTTTCTGAATACAGACGGTTCCTGTGATAGATAACTTATGCCCTGACGGGCCCTTTTATACATCGGCTCATTGGTAATGTTTTTTTCATCTAAAAATATTTTTCCGTCCCTGGCCTTAATCAGGCCAACTATCATATAAAATGTAGTAGTTTTACCGGCGCCGTTAGGACCAAGGAGACCAATAATCTGACCTCTGTGGACCTTTAAATTAACCCCCCTTACAACCGCCTTTTTCCCATAAAATTTCACCAGGTCTTTTACCTCTAAACAACCTTTATTATCACCTCCCATCACTGTTTGCCGCCATGCTTTTTAGGAAATATAGTAGCCTGCACCCTTTTTGAATCATTACCTTCTATTATGCTTCGGTCTTCATTTAAAAATATAGTTATGCGATGCCCTTCTATAAAGTCCGGTCCCTGTTGAACTCGGGGATTTTCAGTGAGAACAACCTTGCCCTCATTCTCATAAAAGATCACCTTTCCTGCCGTTGCCTTATTGCCATCAGGAATATTAATGGTGACATTGCCAAAGGCTACGATTTTTTCAATTCGATTAGAGCCTACGGAAGATTCATTTTTTTCATTAGTATTGCGATAGTATACTATCATCTTATCACAATTCACTGCCATATTATCTTGCACTGCCTTTACACTGCCTACAAACACAATCGTTTTTTTCTTTTGATCAACCTCGAGGGTGTTTGAATTTATAATAATCGGACTTGTGTTGGAAATTTTCTTTAGCTTTAACTCTTCCTGTGAATACGAAATTGCATAGGGAGGAGATAGTAACATAAAATTAATGGCAGTGCTGATATAAAGAATAAATATCAAAATCCTCATTTGTAGGACTCTCCGATTATAAATGTTGTATGTACATTCCTTTTGATAATAAATTTTTCTCCTTTAATGTCAGCATGAAGACCGTCGCCTATTACTGTAAAGAAAGGGCCCGTTACCTTTACAGGATCATCAGTTTCCACAGACTCATTTTTTTGATTATACGATAATTGATCTGTATTTATTTGGTAACCATTGAAGGATTTTCCAGTTACATGTCCTTTTAAGATTATTTCGCCTCTATCCTTGAAATAATTTCCCTCTCTTCCTTCAATTATAAAAGAGTCTTTGTCGGAATGGCCTAAGGTCAGCAGGACATGTTTTAATACAACAAGCTGGTCCTTTTCAAAGAAACTAGCCTCTTTTGCCTTTAGTTCCCATTTTTTCTGCCCATTATTATAATCCTGGCTGAAATTTATATCAGATATTTTTAAAGACTCTTTAGGTATAAATTTTTGTATATTCGATGATAATATGGCTACATTAAATCTGTTGACCAAAAAAAAGGCAGACAAGGCCAAAAGAAAACAAATTCCCGCTATAGGCCATATTATTACAGGAATTTTCTTCATAGTTAACTGCTAATTAGTATTGTGTAACAAGGCAGCATCATTTTATTTAATTCTTTGATACTGTTCGGTGTATTTCTATAAGGCCTTTAAGTAAAGATTCAACCTGCTCAAGTGGAAGGGAATTCGGGCCGTCGGAAAGGGCTGAGTCAGGTTCAGGGTGAATTTCCAAAAAAATTCCATCAGCGCCGGCTGCTATAGCAGCCCTTGCCAACGGCTCAACAAACTCCCTCTGACCGCCTGAAGATTGTCCCTTACCTCCAGGTAATTGTACACTATGTGTGGCATCAAATACAACTGGATACCCAAAATTCTTCATTATAGGTATGGATCTCATATCTACAACAAGGTTGTTGTAGCCGAATGATGCGCCCCTTTCTGTTAATATTATATTGTTATTGCCTTCTGATGTGGCCTTAAAAACTACCTGTTCCATATCCCATGGAGAAAGAAATTGTCCCTTCTTGATGTTTACAGGTAAATTTGTTCTTGCCGCCTCAAAAATCAAATCCGTCTGGCGGGATAAAAATGCCGGTATTTGAATAATATCCAAAACCTCAGCCGCCATTTTTACCTCACTGACCTGATGTACATCTGATATGACCGGTAATCCAGTGAGATCCTTCACCTCTTTAAGCATTTTTAGACCCCTGTCTAAGCCGGGGCCCCTGAAAGAATTTACCGACGTCCTGTTTGCCTTGTCAAAAGAACTCTTAAAAATAACTGGAATTCTTATTTTTTCAGCCAGTTCCTTTAAAAACTCAGCTACCTTGAGGATTATTTCCCTGTTTTCTATTACGCAGGGACCGGCTATCATAAAGAGAGGCCCTTGGCCTCCGATGTTTGATTCGCCTACTCTTATATGTCTATAACTTGTCTTGAGTTTTTCCGTTGCCATGTCCAGTTTTTTTTGCGCCATCTAAATAACTATAAATACAATGCCATATAATATACCAGTTACCAATATTTAATGTGAAAATGTTATATGAATATTAATATAAAGTCAAGGATACCTTTTTCATTTCAGCAATTCCAGCCTTATGATATTAGGTGTTTTTACCAGTTAGATAATCATTGCAGGCGGCGGCAAAGGCCTCAAAAAGGCTTTTCATGCGAAGGTCATCATTTATTAATTCCTCTGGGTGCCATTGCACCCCAACTATCCAACCCTCTCCAATCCATTCTATTCCTTCAATTATGCCATCTGTGGAAAGGGCTGTCACACGGAATCCCTTGCCGATTTTTTTAATTCCCTGGTGATGGAGGCTGTTAACATTCAGTGTCAAGTTACTAAATATTTCTGAAAGACGGCTATCCTTCTCTATTTGCACAGAATGAGAGATTTTATTCCTTGGATAGTCTGGATAGTAGTCGTGTTTTATAGTGTTGGACACCTGGGTGGCAATGTCTTGCCACAGGCTTCCACCTGCACAAACATTAAGTGTTTGAATGCCACGACATATACCTAAAATTGGAATATGTGCGGAAAGGCATAAGGATGTTATGTTAAATTCTAAATCATCACGCTTCTCGTCAGTAGGGCTTAATTTTGGAAGGGGCCTTTCTCCATAACGTTTTGGGTCTATATCTCTGCCTCCAACAAGAACTAAACCGTCTATACGTTCTAAAATATCCTTAATCATTTCCATTGTAGATGATACAGGTATAAGCACAGACGCTACGCCTGCCTGCTCTAATGCCTGTAAATAGCTTTGTTGAGCGGCAGACGCCTCTCTGCACAGGTTATTTTGCCGCTCCTGAGAATAACATGGTATTCCTGCAACTGGTCTCATTTATTTCTCCCTGAAGTTTATTTTCTTGATCCGGTAAGCAATGGGAGATTAACCTGCCTCGATTATCTCAATATCATGCCTTGTGAAGAGGGCGGCTGTTACACCAGGGCCGTATCCTGAATTTGTTTCACAATAAGGGGTTGATAGACCGCAGGATGGGCTTCTCCTCTTCAGGATTGCCTTTTTTGCACCTGATAATATTGCCAGTTTAAGTGATTCCTCAGCCCCTTCAATGAATGCCCCTGTAACATCCTCCCCTGTGATACTTATTACCCGTGCATTTCCATTAAGCACATCCTTGCCATCACCATCAATTATATTGGCCGGGGCCCTGGGGGTTGGGAGACCACCTAATTGCTCCGGGCATATTGGTATAAACCGTATCTCTTTAACTATTTCAATAACATCTTCAGTCCTGTTATGCCCTCTGTCATATCGGCACCTAATGCCAAGCAGACAAGCGCTTACCAACACAGGCGTAAGCTGCAAATTTAATTTGTCAATTTTATTGCCGACCCGCTGCTCCTTTTCTCTATCCATCCTATCTGGTATGCCCTTTCACCCATTTTATAAACCTCATTTATTATATCTGAGGTGTCTTTTTCTGAGGCAATTAGTATCATGCCGATGCCATTGTTAAAAGTCTTTTTCATTTCATTTTCGTTTATATTCCCGGCCTCTTTTAAAAAGCTAAATATTGGTTGAGGTTCCCAAGAAGACTCTTTTACCACTGCCTGACAATTATCGGGAAGTATCCTCGGGACATTTTCCGTTATACCGCCGCCGGTTATATGTGCTAATCCGTACAGGGAAAAGCTGTTTATCAATTTGGTTATTATTTTTACGTATATTTTTGTTGGCTCGAGTAACTCTTCACCAAGTGTTCGGCCAAATTCTTCAACGTAGTCATTCAAAGACATTTTGAGTTCCTCAAAGAATATCCTTCTAACAAGGGAATAGCCATTGCTGTGAAGGCCGCTTGAGGCTATGCCTATTAGTTGTTGACCTGGTGCGATCCTGGTCCCATCAATGATTTTATCGGCATCAACTAAGCCGGTAACAAATCCTGCAAGATCATATTCTTTTTCTCCATAGAAACCCGGCATTTCTGCAGTTTCTCCACCGATTAGCGGGCAATTAGCCTCTTTGCAGCCCATGCTGATTCCCTTTACTATATCTATAGCTGTTTTTTGATTAAGTTTTCCCATTGATAGATAGTCCAGAAAGTAAAGGGGGGTAGCCCCCTGAACAAGAATGTCATTGACGCACATGGCTACGAGGTCTATACCTATGGTATCATGTTTATCGAGCATAAAGGCTATTTTAAGTTTTGTTCCTACCCCGTCAGTTGAGGAGACAAGAACAGGTTTATTGATGTTTTCTAAATTAATAGAGTAAAGGCCTGCAAATCCTCCTATGCTGCCGAGTACATTTGAATTAAATGTCTCTGCCACAACAGGTTTTATAGATTGCACGAATTTGTTGCCCGCATCTATGTCTACACCGGCCTGTGCATACTTATCTTTTATTTTCAAATTTCCCATGGTTTTTTCCTGATTTATATTTTAAAAAATTAAACTTGATTGAAAGGGGATTTTAGATAATATTAAAAAAACAATATCTATTCAGCCACTAAGACACGAAGACACACAAAGAAAAGACTGGTATCAAAAAAGAAATACATATGTAGCCAGGTTTTCTCAATAATATCAATACGCCACATGTCAAGCAGGACCATCAATGTAATAATTTAATAATATTTGTGGCTTAGTGCCTTTGTGGCAATATAACTAAGTAATTAGAAAAAACATTCACAAAGATATGATTGTGACATTAATGTTTTAGCTACCTTATATATTATTTAAAGAGAAAATAGAAAAGAAAATTTTGACTATTTTCCATATTTTGTAGTAATAATAACAAAATTTTGTAGAGGGACAGAATACACAGATTTCCAAGGATAGACTGAACATGCAAATCGCATTAGGGTGGGCTTGGAACTCAAATAAATGTTAAGTGACTAAATATATCTGTTTAAATGAACTTGTAATGGGATAAACAGGTTAAACTATAAACAGGAGTAAAATATGTCTCAGATAAATGTTGGCCTGATTGGCTTTGGGATCGTAGGGGCCGGTGTTGCGGAGATTCTAATCAACAACAGTGAAATTATAAAAAACAGGCTTGGGTCGGAGATTGTGCTAAAAAAAATTGCAGACCTGGATATTAATTCGGACAGGGGCGTTAAGGTTGACAGAGAAATTCTTACCAATGATGCAATGGAAGTGATAAATGATCCAGAGATAGATATTATAATAGAACTTATTGGCGGATGCGATTATGCCAAGGAGTATATACTGAAGTCCATGGAAAACGGCAAGCATGTGGTAACAGCGAATAAGGCTTTATTAGCCCAGCATGGCAGACTGTTGTTTGATGCATCGGAAAGGAACGGAGTTGATATTGCTTTTGAGGCTAGTGTAGCCGGTGGTATTCCTATTATCAAGGCATTAAGGGAAGGATTGGCGGCAAATAAGATAAAAGAGATACTGTCTATCTTAAATGGGACGTCTAATTATATATTAACGAGGATGACAAAGGAGGGGCTTTCATTTAACGATGCCCTTTCAAAGGCAAGGAAGCTTGGTTATGCAGAGTCGGATCCTTCTCTTGATATTAATGGAAGTGATGCCGCTCATAAATTGACTATAATAATTTCCCTGATCTTTGGAACAGCTTACCATTTTAATGACGTTTACAGGGAAGGCATTGATAAGGTTTCACCTATAGATATTAAATTTGCCGGTGAGCTTGGCTATTGCATTAAGTTACTGGCCATTGCAAGATTGATTGATGGCAATATAGAGGCCAGGATACACCCGGCCTTTGTGCCCTCAGATCATATTCTGGCGAATGTTATAGATGCATTTAATGCCCTTTATATTCAAGGTGATTTTGTAGGCCCTACTCTATTTTACGGTCTTGGAGCAGGGAGAAGGCCTACGGCCAGTGCTGTTGTTTCCGACTTGATGGATTTAGGGCGAAATAAAATTAAAGGTATTGTAAGGAGGGTTTTGCCTTTATCTTTTGCATCCGCACCAGAGAAAGAATTTCCTATTAAGCCGATGGATCAGATAATCAGCGAATATTATTTTAGGTTTTCTGCAGTAGATAAGCCAGGGGTCCTTTCCAAGATATCTGGAATTCTGGGAGCAAATAATATAAGTATTGCTACTGTTATCCAAAAAGAAAGAGAGATCGATTCATCCGTACCCCTTGTTATGCTGACTCATGAAGCAAGGGAAAGAGATGTAAAAAAATCTCTAAAACTCATAGATGAACTGGATGTAGTAATTAAGAAAACAGTCCTTTTTAGGGTGGAAAAGAGGTAGATATTATATGTATATACTGTGTGCAGATCTTGAAGGAATATTTGTTCCGGAAATATGGATAAACGTGGCTGAGAAGACCGGCATAGAAGAACTACGTTTGACTACAAGGGATGTTCTTGACTACGATGAGTTGATGAGGGGCAGATTGGAGATACTAAAAAGGAAGGGGCTTGGCATTGGGGACATACAAAAGGTGATTCAATCAATGGAGCCATTGGATGGCGCCGAGGAGTTTCTCAAATGGGTTAGGGATAGGTTACAATTCATCCTTGTTTCTGATACATTTGTTGAATTTGCCGATCCTTTGCTTAAAAAATTAAACAGACCTACACTCTTTTGCAATTCCCTTGTGATTGATAGTAATGGAATGATAGTTGATTATCAACTTCGACAGAGGGACGGGAAGAGACATGTGATAAAGGCATTGCAAAGTTTGGATTATAAGGTAATAGCAGTGGGGGACAGTTATAATGATATTACTATGCTCACCGAGGCGGACAAGGGAATCCTCTTTAGACCGCCGGATAAGATAAAACGTGAATTTCAAAACTTTCCCGTTATTCAAATATATGATGAATTTAAAGATGAACTGAGCGGTTATTTAGGGAATTGAATGGAAAAAAGAAAAAACGAAACATATTATCGGGTTATTTATGGCGATTGTGATTCTATGGCCATTGTATATTATGCTAATTACCTCAGATTTTTTGAAATAGGAAGAACAGAGTTCTTAAGAGAATCAGGTGTAACCTATAGAGAAGTTGAGAAAAGGGAGTTTTTTTTACCGGTAACAGAGACTCAATCAAATTATATAAAATCTGCGAAATATGATGATTTATTGAAGATTGAAACAACCGTAGGTTTCGTAAAAAGGGCAAGCGCCAGGTTTGATTATGATATTTATAGCGGAGAAGAATTAATTGTTCATGGATATACGGTCCATGCATGCTTAGATAGAGATAACAGGATAGTGCGTTTTCCAGACATGCTGATTAACGTATTAAAAGGAGAAAAATTATGAACATACTGTTTTTTGGGCCAAACGGAAGCGGGAAGGGTACTCAAGGTGCAATTGTAAAAGAAAAACAGGGAGTACCACATATAGAGACAGGTGTTATTTTTAGAGAGAATATATCAGGAGAGACTGAGCTGGGTATAAAGGCCAGGGATTTTATTGATAAGGGAGAATTAGTTCCTGATGAAATAACCATACCCATGGTACTTGATAGACTGAAAAAGGCTGATTGCGCTAATGGATGGCTTTTGGACGGTTTTCCCCGTAATCTTGACCAGGCTGTCAGCTTGAATGAAGCGTTGGACAATGAAGGTATCAGCGTGGATGTCCTTGTTGAGATCAATTTGGACAGGGAAATAGCCAAAAAAAGGATTATGGGGCGCAGGCTATGCGTAAATGATAACAACCATCCAAACAATATATACATAGAGGCTATAAAACCCAATGGAGATAGGTGCAGAATATGTGGTGGGATGTTGAAAACACGGGATGACGATCAGGATGAGGCGGCTATTGACAAGAGACATGGCATTTATTTTGATTCAAACCAAGGGACAATGGCAGCTATAAATTTTTTTAAGGACTTATCCAATAGAAAAGAAAGGCCTTTTATTTTAGAACTGGATGGGAAAAAGAGTGTCCAGGATGTGACAAACGAGTTAATGGAAAAACTGATTGTAATACCTTAGCCATTTAAATTTTGTAGTGATTTTATGCAATTAAATAAAGGAGGGATCGTGGAGCATTCAATAAGCCCTGAGGGTGAAAAATTTACCCTTCCCCAGGAAGATGATTACAAAAAGGAATATGAAAGGCTTGCCGCAATTGTTAAGGAAGAAAGGGAGAAAGGCCACGAAATAATAGTTGTGATGGGACTTGGTTTTGTCGGCGCAGTGATGGCTGCCGTTGTAGCAGATAGCGAAGATAAAGATACAAAGGAATCTAATAAATTTGTAATAGGCATGCAAAGGCCAAGCCCAAGGAGCTACTGGAAAATCCCACTGTTTAATAAGGGAATTTCTCCAGTCAATGCAGAAGACCCTGCTGTTGCTCAAATGATAAAACGATGTGTTCTGGAAAAGAAGACACTTACAGCTACATTTACATACGATGCCCTGAAATTGGCGGATATCCTGGTTCTTGACGTTCAGTGTGATTTTATAAAAGATGATCTTGGAAACCTTCATAGCGGTCACGCTGAAATGGATGCAATTGAAGAGAGCTTCAAGATTATTGGTAAGTTAGTGAATCCAGGCTGTCTCGTACTTATTGAGACAACAGTTCCTCCAGGAACGACTGAGTATATTGCCTATCCTATCATTAAAAAGGCATTCAAAGAACGGGGCATCGAAGGAGAACCACTATTAGCCCATTCCTTTGAAAGGGTTATGCCTGGACGGGATTATGTGAGGTCCATTAGAAATTTTTGGCGTGTTTGCAGCGGTATAAATAAGGAAAGTGAAAAAAAGGTCGTAAGGTTTTTAAGTGAGGTTATTGACGTTGAAGATTACCCATTAAAGGTCTTAGAGAGACCTATTGAAAGTGAGACATGTAAAATTGTTGAAAACAGTTATCGGGCCACCATACTTGCCTTTTTAAATGAATGGAGTCTTTTTTCTGAAACAAACGGTATAGATTTAATTAAGGTCATAGATGCGATCAAGGTTAGACCAACTCATAGCAATATGATATTCCCCGGGCCGGGCATTGGGGGTTATTGCCTTCCAAAGGATGGAGGCCTGGGGGTCTGGGCATATAAGCACCTCCTTGGTTTTGAGAATGAGATATTTAAAATCACCCCTGAGGCCATAAACATTAATGACACCAGGGCACTCCATGTGGCACAACTGGTTAGAGACGCCCTCCGTAATATGGGAAAGATAGTTGCCGCATCCAAAATAGCAGTTTTGGGGGCATCCTACAGAGAGGATGTCGGGGATACAAGGTATAGCGGCTCAGAGTTGATTATAAGAAAGATTACAGAGATGGGCGGAGAAGTAAGTGTTCATGATCCATACATTGATCACTGGTGGGAATTCGAAAGTCAAGATTCCTACCCGGCGATAGGAGAGAGCAGGTCAAGGTTTTTCAGGAATCAGGAACACCTTAAGGATTTAAGGGTATCACCAACAACAACAGACGCAGTTAGAGACTCAGATGCGGTAGTTTTGGCTGTTAGGCATGAGGAATATTTAGGGCTAAAGGCGGAAGATATTGTTGAGATGGCTGGTGGACCTTTGGCAGTCATAGACTGTTTTGGGATTCTTGATGATAAAAAAATAGAGAGGCTTTTTAATCTGGGCTGCGAGGTTAAGGGATTGGGAAGAGGACATATACAAAGGATTAAAGAGAGGGTGAGAAAGCAATAGATTAAACCTATGTGAGGCAGTAAACGTTATTTATTCTTTTTTACCAGAGGGTGACGGCTGATAAATGATTGCTCAACTGTGACTCTACTCACGTAGTCAGGCTGAAGCTGTTTACGCTGAAGGCTGAAGGGGTCCAAAAAGCACGGTTGATGCACTTTGGTGGAAAGAGAGCAGATTCTCGCACCAAACATGGCTTCAAAACGAGCCGTATTCCCGTTTTTCCTAATCCCGCCTATGGCGGGACCTTCAGTCTAACCACCTGAGTAAGCTCAACTATTATCTTTGTGCCATAACCACATTCTTCATTAAGGTAGTCTGAGGCCCTTCCCATATTTATTGCTATTTCTAAAAGATTTGAGCTCCCTATAAGGGCCAGGGGCTCACCCTTTGGAGTATCGCTGTAGGAATGACTTGTTTTTATTAGAACAATTTTCCCAACCTTAATAACAAAATCCTTAGATGCAGTAAATGCCCTTAATTTGTCTTCAGCTATATTAGTAATGAGATTTCCAAAGCGATCTATCCTTATTACATGGCCAATAAGTTCGTTATTTGTTTCATATGGAATGGGATAGTCTAAAGTTGTCGGGTGGGAAATCCTTTCTCCAAAGAGAAAGGGATCAATTTTAAGTGAAAGATGGGCAGACACCGGCGCAAATATATCCCTGCCGTGAAAGGTTGAGCTTATATCCGTTAGCCAGTATTTTTTTTCAGTTAGCTCTATAATGTCTATTTCACGTTGCAGCTCAATTATTGGCCAGAATAGACCATTATCAGGCCCTACAAAAAAATGATTGTCGACCGATACCAATATTGGTCTTCTTTTTCCGCCTACACCAGGATCAACTACGCCCAAATGGATTGTTCCCTTTGGAAACCATTCATAGGCCTCTTTGATTATTGTGGCCCCCTCTTGGATTGAGCCTGCCGGCACTTGATGTGTTATGTCTACCACCTTTGCAGATGGATTTATGGCAAGAATAACCCCCTTCATGATGGCTACATAGGGGTCAATCCGGCCAAAATCGGTTGTTATTGTAATGATTCCTGTGGGTTTTTGCATAACTTGTTGAGAATTAACCTTTTATCTAATGCAACGTTAAATTTTTTTTATTTGTTTGAGCTGGTTTTTTATTTAAAATTTGATATTTATACTAACTTATGTTATCGAGCTAATCAAATGAATCGCAACAAAAAATTTTTAGATGGCTTGTTTTGGCCAATGAAAGGAGTTTAACATGACGGCAAAAATAATTAAAGGCACTGAAGTAAGAGATGAAATTTTGGTGGAACTAAAAAGTGAGGTTGATAAAATTAAAAAGGAGCATGGCGTTGTACCAGGACTTGTAACCATCCTTGTCGGAGAGAACCCTGCGTCTATTTCGTATGTTACGGCTAAGATTAAAACAGCACAGAATCTTGGGTTCAAAGAGGTGCAGGATAGCCAGCCTGACGACATAACGGAAGAGGATTTACTCGCCATTGTTGATAAGTACAACAAAGATGATTCTATACATGGTATCCTCGTGCAACTTCCCCTCCCAAAAAACATAGATGATAAAAAGATACTAAATGCCATTGACCCTGACAAAGACGTAGACGGCTTCCATCCTATAAATGTCGGAAGACTTATGATAGGAGGTGAAGAGGCAAAGTTTCTACCGTGTACACCGGCCGGCATCCAGGAATTGATTGTACGATCTGGTGTGGAAACAGAAGGCGCTGAGGTTGTAGTTGTAGGTAGATCGAATATTGTTGGAAAACCCATAGCCAATATAATGCTGCAAAAGGCAGCAGGGGCTAACGCCACTGTAACAATAGCGCATACAAGGACAAAGGACTTGGCCTTTCACTGCAAAAGGGCGGATATTCTTGTAGTAGCCGCAGGTGTGCCAGACCTGGTTAAACCTGAATGGATTAAACCGGGGGCCTGTGTTATTGACGTTGGTGTAAACAGGGTAGGGGAGAAGATAAGCGAGAAGACCGGTAAGAAGATTGCTATTCTTAAAGGTGATGTTGATTTTGAAAAGGCAAAAGAGATTGCCGGCTTCATTACACCAGTGCCCGGCGGTGTTGGGCCTATGACCATTACAATGCTCATGAAAAACACCCTCAAATCACTTAAATTCCATCTTGGAATTGAATAGACCATTATTGTTACAGAGGGCGTTCTTTTCTAAAAGGAAAAGAACGCCCTTTTTTTAGAGAAAATACTTATCTGATTGCCTCTACTATATTCTTTTGCAGTATGCCATTGGACTTTTATGCCCAAGAAGACATTTATAATGCTAAAACATGCTGCCTAAATAGGGTATTTCCTATAAATTATCTTTCATAGCTTCCAATCGTTCTATTCTTTCAACTGGAGCGGGATGTGAATAGTTGAACCAGGAATAAATTTTATGGGGAACTAAGTTAGATAAATTTTCAGCGCTAAGTCTTATTAATGCGCTTATCATTGGTCCGGCATCTCCAGTTAGTGAAACAGCTACGGTATCGGCCTCTTTTTCATACTTTCTGGATATGGCTGAACCTGCAGGGCTTAAGAAATAACCAATTGGGGCTAAAAGTACTGGGACAAGAAAGAGGCCTACATATGGGATTTTCCCTTCAAACCCAAATGTTTGATAAATAAGATTCCAGTCAAGTAGCTTTGCAATAATGAACAACCCCACTAAAGACAGGGTCTCCATTAAAATCAGTTGCTTTATAATGTGTTTTTTTATCCAGTGTCCTGTTTCATGGGCCAGAATTGACAGGATTTCATCATTTGGGTGGGATTTTAGAAGGGTATCAAAAAGGACAATCCTTTTAGTTTTGCCTAACCCTGTAAAATATGCGTTGGTATGTTTACTTCTGATACCGGCATCCATTTGGAAAATCCCTTTTACCCCAAGGCCTGCCTTTGACATAAGGTTGACGATTTTATCCTTAAGCTCGTCATTGCTGATTGGTTCAAACTTGTTAAATATAGGGGCAATAAGCACCGGGTATAACCACATTATAATTAACTCAAAAACAGATAGAATTATCCAGGCAAAAAACCACCAGTAGTTTTCCATATATCGTAATAACAACAAGAGGAAAAAAAGGAAAATGCCACCAAGGGTAATAGACAAAGCTATGCCTTTAAACCAGTCAAGTATCCATAATCTGACATTCTTGGTATTAAAACCGTATCTCTCTTCTATGACAAAAGTATGGTAAAGGGAAAAAGGGACATCAAACAGGATAGATATAAACGCAAGGGCGGCAAAAAACAAAAGCCCCCCGCTTATAAAACCGCTGCAACATGTATTTATCAATTCTACAAGCCAAGGGAGAAATCCTGAAAGCAAAATCAAAAGCATCAGTATTTGGTCAGATACCTGAGAAATAATCTCGAATTTGGTAGAATCAGAGGTGTATTTTGCCATGATAGAAAATTTATCTTTATCAACAGCGTTTCTAAATGCCCTTGGCACCTCGTTTCCATGTTGATTTAAGTGATTAATATTAAGAATATTCAGGGCGGCCTGAAAGAGTGATCTGAAAATAAAGATCGAAAGGTATAATATTAGTAGTGCGTTAAACTGGATCATCGGCAACTATTCAATCCTATATGAAAAAAATAATGGTAACCGTTCACGGTTCAAAGGTTCAGGGGTTCAAAGGTTGTATTCTTATCACCTTAAGCCATTTTGTAAGCGTTTTGTAGGTGAAAACCAATCGCTTCCACGCACCCACAAACCTGGAACATGGTACTTTTCTCGGTCTTTTCCCTAACCCCTGGCCCAGACCTGGCTTTAGAAGACAGGGATAAATAACATATTCAGAAAATTTAATAATTACTTAGCTAAAATACATGAAAGTCGCGCCAGGGCAGGCCTGAACGTTGAACCCTGAACCTGTGAACGGCTACAAATAAGGTTTATAATTCATATCTCTTATTTGTGTCTTTGTGCCTTAGTGGCTATAAAAATTAATTTTTCCAGCGAATCCCTTCTTCGCAGAAATCTACTATTTTACATTCATTATGCCTTGGTTTTCTTGCTGTGCAAACTGCCCTTCCATGGGATATGAGCAAATTGGAAAACAATCTCCAATGCTCTTTTGAAATGATCTCCATGAGATCAAATTCTACTTTGGTTGCGTCTTTGTTGTCAGTTAGTCCTATGAGTTTGCTCAGGCGGAGAACGTGGGTATCTACTGCTATTGCCGGAGTATTAAATGCCTCTGCAAGCACAACATTAGCGGTTTTTCTGCCGATCCCAGGCAGTGATACCATATCGTCAAGATTTGAAGGTACCTCTCCATTGTATTTTTCAACCAGAATACTGCAAAAGGCCTTTATCGATTTAGCCTTATTTCGAAAGAAACCAGTAGATCTGATATCATCTTCTATCTCAGGTAAATCCACATGGGCATAGTCCTTTGCAGTGTGATACTTTTTAAACAAACCATTAGTTACTTCATTGACCCTTTTATCAGTGCACTGTGCAGAAAGCACTGTAGATATTAAAAGCTCCAATGGGTTCTTGAAAATGAGGGCAGTCTTAGCGCCGGGATATTCCTTTTCAAGTATGTCAACTATATGTTTTACCTGTTTTTTAGCGTAATCTTTATCCATTTGTAATGCTTTTACTATTTCAAATTTTATTGTTACCTAAGGCATCACATCTGCCACTTATACTCTATAGCCTTTATAATTTTTAAAAGCATATCATTTACAGGTGTTTGTATTTTATATTTTTCCCCTAACTCTATAACCTTACCTGCAAACATCTCAACCTCTGTCTTTCTTTTGGCCTCAAAATCCTGGAGCATGGATGTTTTTCCCTCTGGAGATTGCTTGGACAGAAAAGCATACCATTCATCTATGTCTTTATCGTAAAGGTGTATTCCTGCGGCCCTGGCTATTGACATTACCTCCCTCATGGCCTCCTCCATGAGTTCACTCGCCTCCTTTGATTTTTGAAAAACAGCATATGTGGCACCGAGCACTGCAGAGACCTGGTTTATTCCTACATTAATCATAAATTTCCACCAGAGGGTCCGTATCATATCCTCTGGTGTTTCATAGACGATTCCAACCTTATCAAAGAGTGATTGAACGGCCTTAACCCTGTCTGAAATCTGTTTATTTTTCTCTTCTCCAAAAAAGAATTTTCCCGTGGGGGAAAAGGTTATGTGGTTTCCTTCCTTGACTGCGCTAATACCAACCACAATGGCATAAAGAACCTTTTCCTTTCCATACACTGTAGCTATCTGCTCTTCGCTTTCAATCCCATTCATGACGGACAGGATCAATGTGTTTTCACCTACAATGTTGGAGATGTCTTTGATTGCTTCTAACAAGTTATGGTGTTTTAAAGCCACTATTACAAGATCAGAGGGCTGAGTTTTATCCTCTGGACTGATTAATCTTGGAAAGTATTGCTTTTCATTGATAATAAGGCCTTTTTCCTTAAGCCTCTTGTAACGTTCGCCTTTTGCGACAACAGAAATGCAATCTTTATCCATTTCATAAAAAAGACTCATATAAGAGGCGCCCATGGCGCCTGCACCAATAACAGATATTGTTTTAACAGGTGGAAACAACGGTTAACTCCTTTTATAATAATTAGTTTCAGCTAAGCCACTAAGGCACGAAAACACAAAGAAGGGATATGAATTATAAACTCTCCAAAAGAAATACATGGTGTGTTTAAAAAAGGCAAACATTTTCATTGAGCTGTTAAAATAATCTTGACATTTGGGGAGGGCAGTAGTTTATGCAAGTGTTGATCAAACGAGAGGAAGGCCGGCGATGGCCTTAAAATGGGTATCTTTTGTGAACAACTTTAGGCCATTCTGAAATGCCACAGCAGCAATCCAGATGTCATTTGTGGGCACAGGCCTACCTATTTTTCTTAAATTATGAAGAATCTCAGCATAAAACTCGGATGTATCTTCATTTACAGGATAAACAACAACCCTGGGAGTGTCCAGAAAATTTTCAAATTCTTCCCTGTTCTTCTGTTCTCTGCCTCCCCCCTTAAAGCCGAAAAGCAGTTCACCGATGCTTATCACTGAGAAGCCTATTTCTTCTGTCTTTCTCAGGACTTCAACAACATCCCCATCACCTTTAAGGGCATAAGAATAAATATTGGTATCAATCAGCAGCCGCTTCATTTCCACAACTCCAGGTCAATTTTTCTTTGGCTGTTAATGATTCCCTGTATTTTCTCAAATTCCACATCTGTCCATTGTCCAAAAAGATGGTCAAGGTCATTGTGCTTTTTAGTATATTTTTTTTTCTTCTGCATCCCCATATTCTGTTTAATCATATCTAAAATTAGTTGGTTTACGCTCTTTTTTTCACTGGCGGCAACCTGTTTTAGCTTTGAAGATACCGAAGAATCTACACCTCTGATTGTAATTGCCTTCATGATGGTTTCCTCTTCCTTGTGATATCATCTAATGCTGTCTTAATGATATTATCATATGGTTGCTATTTGAATTTGTCAATCTAAATGTCAGCAATTCTAATTATAGCGAAATAAGAGACTTAGCCGCAGACCCACGCAGACATTTTAACCTAACAAGTCGCTCGGCTAAAATAGTATCATCGCTTCGCGAAAAGAGCTAAAGGGTATAGGATGAATAATTTGTCCGTGGTCGTCTGCGTGTGTCCGTGGCTAATAAATTATCCCAAAATGAGAATTGCTGGCTTTTTTCTTGGCTCCTTTACAGAAAGTGCAATCTGTGTTATGCAATATTACGATTTAAAGCTTTTTATCGCAATAAACAATTTATTTTCCTTAGAAACAATGACACGAAGATTGATATTATTAATTTTATCTTTGATTTTAATATTTTCTTGCGCCCCTAACGGTACGATTAAGGAGGAGTTAAAAAGTGGATTTAACCCCCTTGTATCTGTGATAGATGTTTACAGGGAAAAGCTGAATCATCTTTCTGCTGTTAAGGCCTCAGAATGCCCAATGTACCCATCGTGTTCCAATTACAGCAAGGAATGTTTTGAAAAACATGGTTTTTTTACAGGATGGGTAATGACCTGTGATCGTCTTATGAGATGTGGACGTGATGAATTGAAACTATCCCCGCAAGCTGTGGTTAATGGGCGATGGAAATGTTATGATCCTGTAGGAAACAACGACTTTTGGTGGTATGAAAAGTAGAATGAGTAGTTTTAACTGTAATTAATTTAAAAAATAAAGGGATGAAATCATGAGAGAAAAAATTCCAACACGAGACGAGGCACTATCAATCCTTAAAGAGTATAATAAAAGTGATAGTTTGATAAAACATGCATACAGTGTTGAGGGTGTTATGCGCTATATTGCAAGAAAGCGCGGGGAAGATGAGGAGAAATGGGGTATTATAGGGCTTATCCATGATCTTGACTATGAACAGTTTCCTGAACAGCACTGCACTAAAACAAGGGAAATACTGGAAGGGTATAACTGGCCTGAAGAATACATTCGAGCGGTAGTATCTCATGGATGGGGAATATGTTCGGACGTAAAACCAGAGAGTATCCTGGAGAAAACCCTCTATGCCATAGATGAGCTGACTGGACTGGTTGCGGCAAATGCCATGGTCCGCCCTTCCAAGAGTGTGATGGATATGAATGTAAAATCTGTAAAGAAAAAGTGGAAATCGCCTTCTTTTGCAGCAGGGGTAGATCGAGAAATAATACAGAAAGGAGCAGAGATGCTCGGAGTTGAAATTGGAGAACTCATTGAAGATACTATAATGGGTATGAGAGAGGTAGCGGATTTTATAGGCTTAAAAGGGAATGTTGAATAGGGACAGTGATATGCCGGATATTATAACAAGGAGCGAGCCATGGATGAAGTAAGGTCATCCACCAATATGGGAAATAATTCTAAAGATATAGAAACCACTACTTTGAAAAAAAATGCTTTAGATAAAGAAAACTCGGGAAAAAAAATAGGGCTCACCCTAATTCAAGAGGGACTCATTACAAAAAAACAACTTGAATTAGGGCTTAAGAAGCAGGATGAGTTGAGAGGGAAACGTCTTGGAGAGGTCTTTATTCGAGATGGAATGGTAACTCCTTCTGAAATTTCCCGGGCCTTAAAGATGCAGGAATATCAGACAGACCAAAAACTTGGGGTAATACTGACTGCAGCGGGAATTATTTCTTCAGGGGACCTCAGTGAGGCCCTGGTCAGGCAGAAGAAAGATAGCAATAAACGAATAGGAGAAATCCTTGTTGAAATGGAGATAATAAACCCGGAAGTGTTGGCCTTAGCCCTTGCACTTCAGCAAAAATTGCCTTATGTGGATTTGAACACCTATCCCCTTGACGAATTGGCGATCCATGCGATTTCACCTGAGTTATCAAAGAGGCTAATGGTTTTTCCATTCAAGTTAAATAAAAATGAGTTAACAGTCGCCTTTTCTAATGCAAGAGATTATGAGGCAGAAAGGGACTTGAGCTTCCATACAGGATTGAATATTAGGCCTGCCATTGCATCGGAAAGGTCTATTAAGAAGGCCATTGTTAAATACTATGAGATGGAGGAGGAGGATGAGGAACTAAACCAACTCCTTCTGGAAGCTGAATCTACGGACGTGGAAGAGATTAAGGGTATTGAAAAGCAGGAGTACAATATAACTGAAAAGGTCGGGAAGGAAGAACCAATTATTGCACTCGTAAATCATATATTGAAAACTGCCGTAGTAAAGCAGGCCAGCGACATTCATATTTTTCCAGAGGAAAAAAAAATCCATGTTAAACTTCGAATTGATGGCATTCTTCACGATGAGCTGGCCCTCCCTATAGAACGCTTGCCTTCAATTATTACTCGGATGAAAATTTTATCCAATATGAATATTGCCGAGAGAAGACTTCCTCAGGATGGCAGGGCTAAGATAAAAGTTCACGGAAAGGTAGTTGACTTGAGATTTTCATGTCTGCCCACGGTTTTTGGAGAAAGTATAGTTATTCGTGTACTTGATAGAGAGAGAGGAGTGGTAAGCCTTTCCAATATGGGCTTTCTTGATACTGAACTCAAAGAACTAATGGACTGCATTCGCAGACCTCATGGAATGTTGCTTTTTACAGGAGCTACAGGAAGCGGCAAGAGCACAAGCATTTATGGATGTCTACAGGAACCGGTTTTTTCCCAGAGAAACGCAATTACTTTAGAGAATCCGGTAGAATACGAGCTGCCTGGCATGTGTCAGGTGCAAATGAAAGAGCATATTGGATTGACATTTGCACGAGGGTTACGTCAAATCTTAAGGCATGACCCTGATGTGATTGTTGTTGGTGAAATCCGGGACCCTGAAACAGCTAAAATTGCCGTACAGGCCGCCCTGACCGGCCATCTTCTCATTAGTACCCTGCATACTAATACTGCTGCAGAGGCCTTTCTAAGATTGGCAGATATGGGCATTGAACCTTTTTTAGTCACGTCCAGTATATTAGGCGTCATCTCTCAGAGTCTCATAAGAACGGTATGTAATCATTGTCGAGAAGTTGACCCTGAGGGGAGGGAGAAACTTAGGCTGGCTCATTTTCCTCTGGAGCCCTCCGAGGATACTGTTTTTTATAAGGGTAAGGGCTGCGAGGAATGTAATGGCACCGGTTATAAGGGAAGAACGATTGTCTACGAGTTTTTGACGATTAATGAGGATATAAAAAGAGCCGTTATCAAGGGAGAATCTTCCTCCCAGATTAGAGAATTGGCAATAAAAAACGGCATGAGAACCATAGAAGAGATTGCATATGTGAAGTCCCTTGAAGGAGTTACTTCGGTAGATGAGATTATACCGATGATTTCAGAGACAGCAATGTTTGAGGCCTCTCAAAAAAGAGCAAAATCCAAAGAATGAAATTTAAAACTTGCCTTATAGGGATGATGATCCCTTAGCGGGGTCAAAATCTTGAGACACTCTCGGCGAATTCCGGGTCCTGTAACAGTTTTTTTGCAAATCTAAGATATTTTGAGACTATGGCTCGAACTGAAAGCTGTAATGCGTATGGCTTAATCGGTTTCTCCAATAAATAATGGACGTTTGAGGCCACACACATATTAACCACATCATCACTTGCGTTTCCTGTGATAATAATAGCATCTTCATGGGCTGTAGGAAATTTTTCCTCAATACTATCAAGAAAGTAAAAGCCGGTTTTACCTCCAAGGAATACATCAACCACAAAAATTGCAAGGGATATATTCCGGTTTAAACAGTGTGATATTGCCTCATCGACATCAGTAAAGGTCAATACATAACCCCATGTATAAAATCTATTGATGATCTCTGAGATTATCCCACATACATCAGGATCATCGTCTATAATTATGATATCCAGTCCATCGGCCATGCGACACCTCCTTTTCTTAAGGTTCTTTGGTGCTAAGTTTGTAGTTGGAGGTTGATCATTAATCAACAACTATTTATCATATACGTCATGATATTAAGTATTATCTCGATTGTCAAATTAAACGTCTCATGAATTGTACAATTTATTGTAACTCAGGTATATTGCCACAAAGGCACTAAGCCACAAAGATTATAAAATTATTTCTTTAATGAGCCTGCTTGATATGAAGCGTATTTATATCATTGAGAAAACCTGGCCACCTATGTGTTGTTTTATTGATATCAGTCTTTTCTTCGTGTCTTAGTGTTTTGGTGGCTAAATAGATGCAAAACTTATGGACCGCTTTGTTGAACAATTGGAGAAAGGTCTGAATAATATGGCTGATTTGTTAACATATTAACAATGAAAATCATGATGTCGGTATGTTAAATAATTCATATTTTACCAAGGTAGATCCTGCTTTAAGTTTTAATATTGATTTAACCTTTGCAATTAATTAAGAAATTTGATATTGGATGTATATGAGGATTTGGGTTTTAAAGTATGTGGTGATTTAATATACAGAAATGGCATTTTTTTTGATTTAATTTTACAGGTATGCCATTATTGTTTTATTATGAATCAAGGAATAGTAAGAAGCAAAATTTTAAGAAAACCCGGAGAAAAACTAAGAATCAGGTCATCTGGTTTATCTGACACCGGCCTGAAGAGAGAGATAAACGAGGACTACTACGAGAATGATAATTCTATTGGACTATACGTAGTGGCTGATGGAATGGGCGGACATATGGCTGGAGATGTTGCCAGTAAGTTTGCCGTAAACATTATACAGAAGCATTTTAAGCATCTAATAACCGAGAATGTCCCCCTTGATGAGCTGTTTGGAGTGTCGGAAAGTTCTCTGAGCCTTTGGGGTAACTATATACTAAGCAGCATAAAATTGGCAAATAGAATTTTATATGATATGTCTCAGGAATACCCTCGTTATAAGGGTATGGGTACGACTATTGCAGTTCTTGCTTTAATGAACTCTGCCGTAATTGCAGCAAATGTTGGTGACAGCAAAATTTATCTTATCAGGGGGTACGTAATGGAAGCTCTTTCCAGGAGTCATACAATGATGGAAGAGCAATTGGAGATGGGGTTAATATCCAGTGAAGAGGCAAGAAAATCCCCCCTAAGACATATAATAACAAGAAACCTTGGTTCTTCTGATGATGTTGATATAGATGTATTTGAAATTGAGACAATGGCGGATGATTGCTTTTTGCTTTGCACAGACGGGTTAACGGATCTTGTTACGGATAAAGAGATGCTGGAGATTATCAAACAGGGAGGTGATCAGGAATTTCTTTGCAGGGAATTAATCTCAGAGGCCAATAAAAGAGGAGGCATTGATAATATAACCGTATCTTTAATATCTTTAAACAAAATAGATGCGGAAAGACAGGGGATAGTAAAAAAATTTTGGTATTTCTTTAATAAACAATGATAGGGTTTCAATTAAAAAAAGGGACTTAAATTATGGCACGGGTAATATTAGTATTTAAGAAAAACGTGATTAAAGACCACCCTTTTGTAAATGAGAGCATGAATATTGGGAGAGATAAAGGGAATGATATTGTAATTGATAATCTAATAGTATCTAATTTTCATGCAAAGATAGATAAAATTGGGGATTCCTATATACTTACCGATTTGCAGAGCACGAACGGGACTTTTGTTAATAAGAAGAAGGTGATTTCCTGTAAACTTAAACACAAGGATAAGATAATAATTGGTAAGCATCTGCTTTTTTTTGCTATGTCTAAAAAGGAGCAATTGAAGGCCGAAGAGACAGACCTTGATAAGACTATGATTATTGATTCAAATATTCATAAAGAGCTATTAACCAAAAAAACCGGCAATAATGAAAAAAGTATACCAAATAAAGAAGAAAAAATTGGTGTTATTAGTTTTATAGATAAATCCGATCATGAAGATATTGAGCTTACTAAAAAATTAATTAAAATAGGAAAGGCAAAATCATCTGAGATACAGCTTAAAGGTTTATTTATGTCTGCTACTGCAGCAGCTATAAGTAGAAGGCCTAATGGCTATGTTATTACATCTACCGGTGAGAAAACAAAGGTAAAGGTAAATGGCAAGGTCATTGAAGAGAGCTATTATCTAAAAGATTTTGATACAATTGAGATTGGATCGTATAAGCTTCAATTCTATACAAAAGATGATGAGGATGTAAAATAATTAAGTAAAATACATGCAATAGGGGCGTTGTCTAAAATATGATCCGGACAGCGCCCCTTTTTTTGGCAATGCAGGATATGAGCTGTTTTTGATTTGTGCTGGATTTTTTTTATTTACTTTGACTAACAAGATCTGTCTGTTTATATAGAAAGCCATGTTATTGCTCAGGTGCATTTAATTAATGCTATAATAGGTTAAAAAAATAAGGAGACTATTATATGGAGAAACTTGTAGTGATAGGCGGGGTAGCAGCAGGATTGTCTGCTGCAAGCGCTGCCAAGAGGCTAAAGAGGACTGAAATCAATGCAGTAGTCTTTGAGAAATCAGGATACATATCCTACGGGGCATGTTCAGAGCCGTATTTTATATCAGGCCTTGTTCCAAAACCGGAAGATTTGATTGAGGTAACCCCGGAAGAATTTGAGCAGAAACGCTCTATACCAATACATAGGATGCATGAGGTGGTTGAGATAGATTATAATGCTGGATATGTAACAGTAGAGGATTTACAGAATCATAAAACATTTGAAGAGGCATTTGATTATCTTATGATTGCTACAGGGGCTAAAGGAAAAATGATTGACGTCCCTGGAAGAGATTTGAAAGACGTATTTACCTTGCGTACTGTTGAAGATGCCATAGCAATCCGGAATAGCGCCAGGTCTGCTGAGAATATAGTAATATGTGGTGGAGGGTATATTGGGCTTGAGATGGCAGAGGCCTTTAAAAACATGGGCAAGAAGGTGACTATATTGAAAAAATCCTCTCAGATGCTATTGAATTTTGACCCGGAAATGTCCTCATTGGTTGAGGAAGAGGTAGTAGCAAATGGAGTTAAGATTCAAATTGGCGTAGATGTACTATCCTTTAAAGGAAGTGACAGGGTTAAGAAGGTAGTTACTGGCAAGGGGGAAATAAATGCTGACACAGTGCTTATCTCAAAAGGGGCTGCGCCCAATGTTGCCCTTGCTGAGAAGATTGGCGTCAAGATAGGTAGCACGGGGGCCATTGCAGTGGATAAGAATCAAAAGACAAATATTGACAGAGTTTACGCCGGGGGGGATTGTGCCGAGGCATATCATATAATTGGAAAAAAACCTGCATATATTCCTCTCGGGACAACTGCCAACAAGGCGGGAAGGGTAGCCGGTGAGAATATAGGTGGGCTAAACACAGAATTCCCTGGTATTGTAGGCACTGCCGTTGCAAAGATATTTGATCTGGAGGTCGCAAGAACCGGGTTTAGCTTAAAAGAGGCTACTGAACATGGATTTGATGCCCGTTCAATAAATATTCGACATAAATCCCGTTCCAAACATTATCCTGGTGGAAGCAGTATTACCGTTCAGTTTATTATAGATAAAAGCAATGGAAAACTTTTAGGTGCGCAGATGATAGGAAGGGAGGGCGCAGTCTTGAGAATTGATGTTATAGCTACAGCGCTCCACAGCGGTATGACTGCAGAGGATTTATACCACCTGGACTTGGCCTATGCTCCTCCATTTGCCCCTGTATGGGACCCAATCCTGATAGCTGCTAATAAGGCAAGAAAGGCATAATGTAATGACCGGAAAAATCCGGATTTAGAGCAGTTAAATTAAGAATGTGAGCTGAAGTTAATTTTCGTATGAAATAACCAACAATTTTTTTAAGGTTATGCAAGGAGATAATTATGCCAAGGGGATTTGGAAGAAGGGGTGGTGGTATGAGTCATGAAAGAGGAACGGGTCGACGCGGATCAGGTAAATCATATGGTCCTGGAAGGCCGGAAAATTGTATTTGCCCGTCCTGCAATACCATTCTATCCCACCAACAGGGCAGGCCCTGCTTTCAGATAAAGTGCCCTAATTGTGGTACATATTTAGTGAGACAGTTTGTCGTGCCTGAGACATTTAAGCGATCTATGGAAGGAGGGCCGGATGTTGCGCCAAAGATTGATATAGATCTTTGTACAGGCTGTAAGAAATGCATGGATGTGTGTCCTACTAGGGCCATTTCAATTATTAATAAAAAGGCTGTATTAAGTTCTGATCTTTGTAATGGATGTAGAGCCTGTGTATCTGTGTGTCCTGTGGAGGCCATAAAATAGAGTAACAGACTAAGGGAAATATGGATAATGCACTTAAAAAACTAAACAGGGGCAAGAAAGTTGCATTTATAGCTACTATCATTACTCTCTTTTTGGCAGCACTTAAGGGTTTGATCGGCTACTTGTTCAACTCGCAAATTCTTATAGCAGATGCTTTTCACAGCGGCGCAGATACAATCGCGATTTTTGCCTCGGCCTTCGGTCTATGGCTGGCCTCGCGGAAAAAAAGCAATCGTTTTCCCTATGGTTTGTATAAGGCAGAGACACTGGGGACTCTTCTTGTAGGTGGTTTTATTGCCTGGGCAGGCATAGAATTATTATCAGAGGGTTATGAAAAGCTATTCATCGTTGCAAAGGTTAGAGAGTTTCCATACTTCCCAATGGGGGTAACATTGCTTTCCGTAATAGCAGCGTTCTTTATAGCCAAAAAAGAGAAATCCGTTGGTGAGGAAATTTATTCTCAATCACTGATAGCCAATGGAAAAGAGTCATTTTTGGATATTTTTTCATCTATTATTGTTCTTGTAGGAATCCTGCTGGCCTACCTAAAAATCCCCTTTATTGAAGGGTCTATTATTATCTTAATGTCCTTGCTGATTCTAAAACTCGGAATGGAAAACATATGGCGTTCGCTGCTTATACTGATGGATGCAAATTTAGATAGGGAACTGCAGGCGAAGGTAGAGCAACTGACTCAGAACGTGTATGGGGTAGAGCAGGTCAATGATGTTAAGATAAGGGAAGCTGGTCCTTTCAGGATGGTAGAGCTTACCTTTACCACCAACCCATCGTTAACGGTATTCAGGGCCCATGAATTGGCAGATGCGGTGGAGAATAAGGTTATAAGTGAATGCGAACACATAGAGTCTGTGTTTGTCCATGTAGAGCCCTCTGCCCAGAAGGTGATTTCCGCCATATTTCCCATTGAAAAGATAGATGGGTTAAAATCTATAGTTTCTGAACATTTCGGAAGGGCGCCATATTTTATAGTGTTAAAAATAAAAGAGGATAAAATAGAGATTGAGGATTTTTATTTGAATGAATTTCTCCAGAAGTCAAGACATATCGGGCTTAATGTTGTCAAAATTCTTGCAGATTATGGATTGGACATGCTTTTCACCACTCAAATTGGGGAGATTTCATTTTACATGTTAAAGGATAAATTTATTGATATTTATAAAATACCTAAGCAAAACCTTACTGTAATGGAGGTTGTTGAGCAGTATAGAAAAAATCAGTTGCAACGAATAACTTCTCCGACACATTCTATAGATGAATCTGTGGTTGAGAAACAATAGGTCAGACCTCGTCATTCACATTATACAAATGACTGGAGACCTTTATATCCCGCGGGATTTAAAATTAATTTGACATCAGCTCGGTCTGGGTTCAAGGGTTCAGGGTTCAAAGTTCAAGGTTAACCTTTAGCCATTGATTCTATTGGGTTAATGCCACGAGAGCTCAATCTCTGAACCTCTGAACCTTTATTCGCCTTTCTTGTGGCGGGCTGAACCCTTGAACCCAACTCTTGGGCTGGAAACAGAGGGTTTTGTCCAAAATATTGCACTTGATACGCTATAGATTACGATGTCTGAAATCAAAGTCCTTTTGTGATATCTTTATATTAATCATCTTTTTTGAGATCTTCCACCTCCTTTTTGAGATCTTCCACCTCTTCCTTAAGCTTGCTTGTGTCAGTGTTTTCGTTATCTTTTTCCTCAAGCTTCTCTGCATTTCTTTTGTCTTTCCATTCTTCAATACCTAAATAGGTAGCTAATGCACCTCCTAATATCAGCATTATAGGTATTCCAGCCGCTAATGCCTTAACAAAATATCCCCACCATATAATAATTCCAATAATTCCCAATATAAAAGATGCCAAACCACCAAGTAAAGCTGCCATTTTTACCTCCTTAAAATTAATGATTTTTAATTGCTGAACTTCTGCTTATTAGCACAACAAAAGCTATCATTCAAGAAATAATTAAGAACAATTTAGTTTTGCAAGATATTATAATAAAATTTCAAAAAACTGCAGAGATAAAAGGGCTATATTAGTGACATCTCGTTAATCAATAATGCATGAATGCTAAATTACTTATCCTTTAACCTTGAACGGCGATTGAAAACAAGATTATCATATCAACTCAACAAATAGTAGTAACCATTTATTGAGTTGTGACTTTCAATGTGAAGTTTCAACCCAATCTAATGTTCTGTCCACGGCTTTTTTCCAATGGAGATAATATTTTTTCCTCATCTCAGATGTCATGTCAGGATGCCATTCCTTATATATAGACCAGTTTTTTCTTAATTCATCAAGCCCAGACCAGAAATTAACCGCCATGCCGGCTGCATAGGCTGCACCTAACGCTGTTGTTTCCGATACCTTTGGTCTTATTACCGGCACATTTAACATATCCGATTGGAATTGCATGAGCATTTCATTGGCCACCATTCCACCGTCAACTTTTAGATTACTAAGTTTTACGCCGGAATCCTCGTTCATGGCCTCAACAATATCGCAGGTCTGATAGGCAGCGGACTCTAAAGCAGCCCTGGCAATGTGCCCATTGTTCACAAAGCGGGTCAGGCCTACTATTACTCCACGTGCATCAGACCGCCAATAAGGGGCAAAGAGCCCGGAAAAAGCAGGAACAAAATAAGTTCCGCCGTTGTCTTTGACTGTTCCGGCAAGCTTTTCAATTTCCTGTGCATTAGAAATTAAACCAATGTTGTCCCTAAGCCACTGGACAAGGGCGCCGGCAATGGCGATGGAGCCTTCCAGGCAGTATACCGGCGGCTGATCATTTATTTGATAGCCGAGCGTTGTGATTAGTCCATTTTTAGATGAAACTGGAGTGGTGCCTGTGTTCAGCAGGAGAAAGCAACCGGTACCGTAGGTGTTTTTAGCCTCTCCTGTATCAAAACAAGTTTGTCCTACCAGCGCTGCCTGCTGATCTCCTAAGGCTCCGCAAACCGGTATTGCTGCATTAAAAGGACCATTTTTCAATGTAGTACCCCAGGTTTGCATATCACTTGAAGGCACAATCTTGGGTAGAATTTGCCGAGGGATATCCAATATTTTCAAGATTGCCTCATCCCATTGGAGGGAATGTAGATTCATCAGCATAGTTCGGCTGGCATTTGAGACGTCAGTAACATGGACACCTCCTTGTGGCCCGCCGGTAAGCCACCAAATTATCCAGGTTTCCATAGTCCCGAAAAGAGCTTTTCCTTTATTGGCTGCGTCTCGCGCCTCAGGCACATTTTCCAGAACCCATTTAATTTTTGGGCCGGAAAAATAGGTAGCAATGGGCAGGCCGGTTTTTTCCCTAAAACGATCCTGGCCATCTTCAATAGTCAATTCATTGCAAATTTTATCCGTGCGAGTGCACTGCCAGACAATTGCGTTTGTAAAAGGCCTGCCGGTATGTTTATCCCAGAGTACGGTAGTTTCTCTCTGATTAGTAATGCCTATAGCAGATAGGTCCGATCCTGAAATATTTGTTTTCGTAAGGGCTCCCTGGATAACATCCTGGGCATTCTGCCATATTTCAAGTGGGTTATGTTCAACCCATCCAGGCTGTGGAAAAATCTGTTCGTGTTCCTTCTGATCCAGGCCAACGATCTGACCGCTATGGTCAAAAATGATGAAGCGGTTGCTTGTTGTCCCCTGGTCTAATGCCCCTACATATTTTTTCATGATTTGATCTCCTAATACTTTGCAAGAAGCTCCCCGGTCTTAACAACATTCATATTTAAACCCAATTCTTTTTTACTATAACCCATAGCCAGGCCCAGAAGTTGTGTTAAATACAACACAGGTAACTGATACTTTGTACCATATTCAGCTTCTATACTTTTCTGATTGCTATCGTACATCACAGAGCAGAAGGGGCATACAAGACACAAGGCATCTGCCCCAACATCAGAAATGGCATCCAGCTTATCTTTTGCCACTGATAAGGCAATTTTTTCGTCCACCGGAAGAAGGGGACCACCACAACATTTTTTCTCTCCTGAGTAATTTACGACACGGGCTCCGGTCATGGTAAGCAGCGTTTCAATAGACTTTGGATTATCTATGTCATCAAAATAATCATAGATTTCAGAAGGCTTAAGATAGTGGCATCCATAATGAATGGCTACCCTCAGGTCACTCAAATCTCTTTGTAAATGTTTCTTGATTTCCTCCGGTTTTACTTCTTCATATAAAATACGTGCAAAATGCCTGACCTTGACACCGCCTTTATACTGGAGTCCGAATTTGGATAATCGCTCATTCACCTGATCCCTTTCAGTGCCCTTTTCGGATAAGCGATGTGCTACTTCTGTCAACATGGATGCACACGAACTGCAAAGGGTGCATATATCCAGATTTCGCTCTTGAGCCAGGCAAAGGTTATAGGCAGCCATGATCTCAGAAGACCATTTATCACTGTCTTTCATGGGAAATCCGCAACAGATAAACTCCTTCACATCCACCATTTCGATACTTAGTTTTTCTGCAACTTTTCTGGCGGAGAGTTCATATTGTCTTGATCTTGCCGGAATGGTGCAGCCTAAAAAAAGTGCGTATTTCATTAATCTCTCTCTGAATGTTTTTCCTCAGAAAACAAGTCTTTCACCACATCGCACGAAGTTGGTAGTGATGGCAGGCCAGACTTATTACGTTTCTTGTTGTCGAAATCATCTATTGGATAAATTCGACCCTCACCCTTGATAAAATTCATCTGTGCTTTTGTTCCGGTTGGAGCATATCCCTCTTTGACAGCCAAGTTCTTGAGAGTAGACATAAAATCGGGAATGTTTATCCCTTGTGGGCATCTCTCCCGGCATGCATAACAATTGGAGCAGAGCCATATGAAATCGCTTGCAAAGATTTCCTTTTTGAGGCCCAAAAGAGCGAGACGGATGATTCGAAATGGATTAAATTTATCATTAACCTTGGTAATGGGGCAAGCGGCTGTACAGGCACGACACATAAGGCAGGCAGAAAAAACTTCTCCTCCCGGCTGCTTAGCGAGCTCATTCCTGAAATTCGGATTAATCTGCTCCATGTTTATGTTATCCATCACAATCCCTTCTTATTAATAAACGAACTATTACGGAAAAAGATGTATTCTGCCATTGTTCGTACTCGCTTATCCATTCAATTTCAAAAAGGCATTTACCGCTTCATAGGCGGTAGAAATAGCCAAGCCGGAACCACATTTCATGCGCATCCAATCTTGGTGAGCCAGGATGGAACCGGCAGCAAAAAGGGTCTCAAATGCTGGCCTACCGGAGCTATCCAGAGGACGGAATGAGTCGTCTATTTCCAGTCCGGCTCGGTTGGCTGGATGCCCTCGGGGATCTAAAAAGTTCTGCCGGTGCCATCCTTCTCTGTCGCTGGGTTGATAGACAGGCAGATCAAAAATAGCCTCCCGAATGCTTCTTCTATCCGCATAGAGCCCTCTGCCCCAAAACCGGCCGCTGGCCAGGATGATCCCTTTCGTTCGTATGGTGTACTCCGTTGTCTTGTTGCCTACGCCCAGAACAAATCTCCCATTAGACTCACAACCCACCTTGAGCACTCGGCTTTGCGGTAAAAGCCTAACCCCTTTTAGGGAAAGGTGACTTGCAAAGGTATCATTGAGACGGAGACCGGGGACGGAAACGGACATAGTTGGAATTTCGAACACCGGGACGCCAATTTTTTCTTCAAGTTCGGCAGAGATCTCTTGTGACCGATGCATTCCGAAAATTGCCGGCATTCCAACGGCTTGGGCGTTTTTGACATGTGGAGATACCGCCTGGATAAGCTTCTTTCGATTATCTGATAACTCTAAGGCCTGGGCCATGATCTCCCCAGTAAAAATCTCACTTACGTGGTCAGTGTCTGGGAAAGAGATACGGGCTGCGCGTAAATCAGGCCATTTATCCTGCATTGTAGCTACAATTTGTCGGGCACTGAAATCATTAAGTCCCCGAAAGCCAACGAGCAGGCAAGGCTGTTTTTCCTCAAGGGCGCGTACACCGTTTGCCATAGTTTGAGGAACACAATAGGTGCGTTTGATTTTTCCCAATGGAGTGATCATCTCTAAGTTTCGATCCTCCCGCCTATAATAGGGAAGGCCGGCTTCCTTTAAAAAGGAGAGCACTTCATCGAAGGCAGCACGAATGTTTTTCTTTTTTACTCGAGCGTAGGGGTGGTTAGGACTGTCCTTTATCAGGGCGTCTATACCAGCCCAGGGATCGCGCCAGGATTTCTTTTCTTCTATGGGATGAACGTCCATTAGATCCAAGAAGCCACTGGCAAATATGGTTCCCCCGGTGATGCCAATCTGTACGGTAGAAATTCCTCGGTTTGCAGCAAAAAATGCCGAGGCCATACCAGTCATGCCCCTGCCAATGACGGTTAGTTGACATTCTATAGTTTTTGATGTGGACATGGCCACAGTGCGCTCTCCTGTTTAATGTGCCTTAAAGCTCGAGGTTCGATAGCCCGCAATATAAGGCCTCCTTCAATTCTGCCTGGATGATTTGTTCACCCCACAGAATAGGGCGTTCCCCAGTCCAGCGTTCACATAGAAACTCTCTTAGATCGGTTAAGCCAAGATCTGAATCCAGCAAACCCTGCTCATACATATAGCCGATTACCCTACCGCCACAAGAGGTGCCTTGGCAGGGACCTTTTCCCACCCGGCTTCGCAGTCCGATGGCCTTGAGATCTAATGTGCCGTTTTGTTTTTGAATGGTCTTGATGACGCTGTCAATGACACTTGTGGACAACATTTCGCACTCACAAAGCAATGACCCATCTGTATTCTTTTCATCTAACCATTGTCTCGGGCCCAATGACGGTTCGGTCCACCTGCCTGCCTGGGTGAAAGGTAGTGGCTCGGTTTTTGTGAGACAGGGGCTTGAGACTCCAAGCCTTTGGCAGACAAGATCCGCCGCCTTTTCTGCCATAAAACGATAGGTGGTGAGCTTTCCACCGGGAATGGTGGCAAAATTCTCCAGGCCGTTTTGTACATGATCCAACAGGGCAAACCCTCGACTTACGGAACGATCGTCGATCTCGCCTTGTGCACTTATCAGAGGCCTGACCCCGGCATAGGCTCGAATATATCGAGTAGTTTCCAAAACAGGGATCATCGTGGTTCCTTCATTAACAATAAGATCCACTTCCTCGATTGTGGGATGGACTTCATTCAGAGATTCGATACGGACCGAAGTCGTTCCAAGTATTGAGACTGTATTTCCAGGAACCAGAATGTCTCCATCGGAAGGTCGGCGCAGACGGTTTATAACCCGTTTTGTGAGCCTGTTGTCGGTGACCAAGAGGCTTCCTTTGGAATAAAGCATATCGATTGAAATGCCCACCAAAGCGGCGACCTCTCCAACCCAAACTCCCGCAGCATTAACCACCTGCTCTGCTTCGACAATTATCTCATCGCCGGTTTTGATGTTGCGCAGATAGGCGGCTTGGATACGATTACCGCTTTTTTTGAAGCCCACGACTTTGTTGTGGCACAGCAAGGTTGTTCCGAGTTGTTGGGCCTGGAAAATGTTTTCAAGAGAGAGTTTAAACGGATCAATGGTGGCGTCGTCCACCGCATATGCAGCAATTAGGTTCTTGGAAAGGGCAGGTTCGAGTTCACGGGCATCTTTGATGTCCAATGACCTGACCGGTATGCTGCATTTGGAACATAAATTAGGAAAATTCGCTACATACTTTTCGTCATCACCCTCAACCGCCACGAACAGACCACCAGTATTCTCAATACAATGGGGAGCGAATCTTTTAAGGATGTCACTTTCTTCCCGGCATTCCTTTGTGACAGTCGGATCGGTGGAGACATAGCGTGCCCCGCTGTGCAGAAGCCCATGATTAGAGCCGGAGGCGCCGGCGTTTATGTCGCCTTTTTCAGCTACAATGCATTGAATACCGCGCAAGGCCAAGTCCCGGGCAAGACCTGTGCCTGTGGCTCCAGCACCAATTATAAGTACCTGGGTTTCCATATACTCTATCCCTTGTTTAGCATGCATCAAACATAGCACTTTTACATAACTCAGTCCACTAATCAGCCTGAAACCCCTTCAATTATCTGCTATTACACAATTGGAATGAATAGATGAATTTGTGCTGGGCCGGGGGGCCGGGTTTTTCAGCAGTATGATCCGCTCAATAAAGAAGGATTAAAAGTAGGGGTTAAAGCGAATGCCTTAACCCCTCTAAGATACAACCTTGGTTAATGCGCTCCGGCGAGATTTGTGAGCAGTACTCACGGCCGGGGTGCATACGGTTATCACGGCGGGGCGCTTATTTCACGCGACCCTCCCGCCATGCCTTGATGAGCCCGTCATAGTCGACCGTCTCACCCTGCGGTTTTTCATTGGCAAGCTTCGCCTTTGGTGAACCGGGCTTATTCAGCCAATAGGACTCGTCCCTCTTCTTATTCAGCTTGGGACCGGCCACCTTCTGCACCTTTGCTCGCTGTATACGTGCCATCACTTTGTCCATCTCAGCGGCCAGGTTGTCCATGGCCCTGTCCACGGTCACTTCACCGGAAACCGCCTCTCCGACATTCTGCCACCATAGCTGTGCCAGTTTCGGATAATCAGGTACATTGGTACCGGTGGGTGTCCAGGCTACACGTGCCGGGCTGCGGTAAAACTCCACGAATCCCCCCAGCTTCGGCGCACGGTCGGTGAAGGACTGGTGCCGGATGTCGCTGTCACGAATCGGCGTCAGACCCACATGGGTCTTTTTCAGCGACGTGGTCTTGCACACACAGAACTGCCCATAGAGCCAGGCGGCCTTGCGGCGTTCCAGCGGCGTGCTCTTCATAAAGGTCCACGACCCGCAGTCCTGATAGCCCAGCTTCATCCCCTCTTCCCAGTAAGGACCGTGGGGCGAGGGCGCCATACGCCATTTCGGGGTTCCGTCTGCGTTGACCGTAGGCCCCGGGGCGACCATGTTGGGCATGAACGACGTGTACCAGAATATCTGCTGGGCCACATTGCCGGCAGCCAGGAAGGGCCCATAGGTATAAAAATCCATCCCCAGAGCCCCAGGAGGCGCATATTTACGGAGCCATTCCATGTACTTACGTAAGGAGTACTTGGCGGCCGGGCCGTTGGCGGCACCGCCGCGGCAGACGCTCGCGCCGACCGGGTGTGAATCCTTGTCGACACGGATACCCCATTCGTCAATCGGGACGCCGTTGGGAATCCCCTTGTCCCCCGCGCCGGCCATGGACAGCCAGGCATCGGTAAAGCGCCATCCCAGGTCCGGAGACTTCTTGCCGTAGTCGGCGTGACCGTACACGGCCTTGCCGTTGATCTCTTTGACGTGTTCGCTGAAAAACTCGGCAATATCCTCGTAGGCTGACCAGTTGATCGGTACGCCCAGCTCGTAGCCGTAGATCTTTTTGAACTTCTTTTTGAAATCCGGACGCTGGAACCAGTCATAGCGGAACCAATACAGGTTGGCGAACTGCTGGTCCGGAAGCTGGTACATCTTGCCGTCCGGGGCGGTGGTAAAGGATTTGCCCATGAAGTCATCCACGTCGAGCGTGGGGAGCGTGACGTCTTTCCCCTCGCCCACCATGAAATCGCTCAGGGGGACCACATACCCGTACCGCCAGTGGGTGCCGATGAGATCGGAGTCGTTTACCCACCCGTCATAGATATTCTTCCCCGACGCCCACTGCGTCTGGAGTTTTTCTACGACGTCCCCTTCCTGGATCAGGTCATGGGAGACCTTGATCCCGGTGATCTCTTCGAAGGCCTTGGCCAGCACCTTGGACTCATACTCATGGGTTGCGATCGTCTCGGAGACGACCTTGATATGCATTCCCTTAAAGGGTTTGGCCGCGTTTGCGAACCACTCCATTTCCTTCATCTGCTCAGCCTTGCTCAAGGTCGAGGGCTGGAACTCCTTGTCGACCCACCTCTTCGCTGCGGCCATGTCCGAACTCGCAGAACTTGCGAAAAAAGCGAACAATACAGCCACAACACCTACCAGGAGCATCATCCTGGTACTTTTCCTTTGCATTATGTGTAACATAATGACTTCTCCTTTTTGGCCTTCAGTGTTTGTGTTCCCCTCATCTGTTCTACATCGCCGGCGTGAAGGTCATGAACACCTGGCAATATAGACCTCGTCTCTTTCATTTTTCTTTGTTGATCCCCTCCTTCCTTTATAGGCCTTCAATAGTTGGCTATCTGTTCTCCTGGTCAACATCGGCGGCGTGAAGGCCTTTGACACCGAACGACATTGGACCTGTTATAATTAATCCGCCCTGATAAACTCCACAAATATTCAATATTCAATCGAAAATTTTCAATCATTATCACCCCCAACGCATCACAATAATGATCCAGGACACGGCAATCACAAGCAAGATCCAGAGGCTGAGACTGGTTAGCCCAACCCATGCAAGAAAGATGTATATACTGGTTAAA